>Ga0222714_10001217_pt1 | contig 29160 bp, 43 predicted proteins | sample C33_3DmetaG_FD_165048 | JGI IMG/M metagenome (GOLD analysis project Ga0222714, IMG submission 165048) | Estuarine water microbial communities from San Francisco Bay, California, United States - C33_3D | ecosystem: Environmental > Aquatic > Marine > Unclassified | place: USA: California... | reverse complement strand
CTCAAAAAACAACAACTCAAGAAACAACAACTCAAGAAACAACAACTCAAGAAACAACAACTCAAGAAACAACAACTCAAGAAACAACAACTCAAGAAACTTCTGAAGAAACTGACAATCAAAAAATTAGTTCAGACAAAATAAAAATAAATGAAAAATCCTCCGATGAAACAAAAACCAAAATTATTCAAAAAGAAACTCAAACAAAAAATAATTCAGAAAAAATCTTAGAAAATAAAGAACATGACAATCTATCAGTCGAAGATATTGAGCTTGGAAAATTATTAAATCAAATCAACCTGCAATGTGATTCTAGTATCTTTGTTGACACAATTTCCTACTATGATGGAATGGGACCAGCTCTATACAGATTATGTCAGTTTGACAGTTCTTTGAATTTTTTTAATGAATCATTAATTGAAAATCCTGACGATGTTGAAATTCTTGTCAATAAAGGCTCTGCCTTGGGAAAAATTGGACATGTTTCTGAAGCAATTGCCTATTATGATCATGCCCTCTCCATTGAACCTGACTATTTGCCTGCAATAAATAACAAGGCAAATGCCTTGGCAAATCTTGGAAATCTCGATGCTGCTATAATACTTTACAATAAAGTTCTGGAGGAAAATCCAAATTACTACACTGCAATACAAAATCTCAACACTGCCATTTCCCTCCAACCAAAAATTATCCAGACACCTCAACAAATCAGTATTCCCGAATCTGAAGTTGTATCTTCTTCAAATGAAGAAACCTTACCTGAAAAAATAATTACAATTGAAAACAATATTGAAAACGAGACTAACTTTTTTGAAGAAATAACTCGTGTATTTTCATCTTTGTTTGGTTTTGCTGAGTGATTTTTCTTTTTTGTGTGCGTAGTTTTTCAATAAACCTATAAAGCCCTCTGGAGACGATGCTCTTAAGGAAAAACATGAGTAAGATACTTGAAAAATCATTGAAGGATGCCCGTAAAGAAGGAAAGCTAACCATGGGTGCCAAACAAGTTTTGAACTCTGTAAAAAATTCCAAGCTAATTGTATTGTCTCAATCTTTAGATAAAGACATGGTTGAGCAAATTGAATCAGATGCAAAAAAAGAAAAAATACCTTTAGTAAACTTCCAAGGAACTTCAGTCGCATTGGGCAGATTATGTGGCTTGCAATTTAGAATTTCAACAATTTCATTCACGTCAATCGACGATGCAAACATCAAATCAATTTTAAAAGATACAGAAGCTGAGGAAAAAAATGATTAGATGCTCTATTGAAAGTTTAAATGAGACATTTTTTGTTTGGAGACATTAACAATTATGACACAATCTATCAAACTAACAACTGATCAAATGAGAATGATGTCTTTGTTCCAAAATGTTACAGGTGCAACTGCTCGTGATTGTGTTGAAGATGAAAAACAAGATAGAGTAATTTTTGTAGTTAATACAGGTAAGATGGGACTTGCAATTGGCAAGGGTGGAATGCATATCAAATCATTACAAAACATCGTGAAAAAAAATGTGGAACTAGTAGAATTTGACGAAGATCCAGCAAAATTCTTGTCCAATTTGCTTAATTCTAAACTGGTATCAGAAGTAAAAATAAATGCACGACCAGATGGGACAAAACAGGCAATTGTTATGGTAGACCCAAGAAAGAAAGGTATTGTTGTAGGCAGAGAGGGCAGAAATGCTGAAAAGGCTAGAATGCTTGCAAAACGATATTTTGATATAACGAGTGTATTGATTAACAGTCCTGAAAAACAAACTATGGAGATGTAAAATATGAGAAAATCACCACTTGGATTATTTGCAGGCAGAGTTCTAACAACTAAAAAGAAGAGACAGAGATGGGCAATTTCCACTTACAAGAGAAGAAAATTAGGTATTGATAAAAAAGCTGACCCACTTGGTGGCGCTCCACAAGCAAGAGGAATTGTTTTAGAAAAAGTCGGAGTTGCAGCAAAACAACCAAACTCTGCAATTAGAAAATGTGTTCGTGTTCAATTAATTAAAAATGGTAAAACTGTAACAGCATTCTTGCCCAGAGACGGTGCAATGAACTTTATTGATGAACACGACGAAGTTCACATTCAAGGAATGGGTGCAACACAAGGTGGTGCAATGGGAGATATTCCTGGTGTTAGATTCAAAGTCTTCAAAGTAAATGGTACTTCACTTCATGAATTAGTAATTGGAAAGAAGGAGAAACCAAGGAGATAGAAATGGCACAAACAAAAAACTTGTTATTATTTAGAAAATGGGATTTATCTGATATTGAAGTTAAAGACCCAGGTCTTAAAACTGCAATCTCACTTAGAAAACAAATCTTACCATACACATTTGGTCGTTCTGCACTCAAAAGATTCAACAAAGCAGATGTCAACATTGTTGAGAGATTAATCAACAAGACAATGCACTTTGGTAAAAAATATGCAAAGAACACTGGTAGAATGACAGGAAAGAAAACTAAACTTCTCAACACAGTTAAAACAGCATTTACAATTATCGAACTCAAAACTGGTAAAAACCCAGTAGAGGTACTAGTTAGAGCAGTTGAAAATTCAGCTCCTAATGAAGATACAACTAGAATTGTTTACGGTGGTACTGTTTATCACGTATCAGTCGATGTTGCACCAATTAGAAGGGTAGACTTGGCTTTGAAATTCATTGCTGACGCAATCAAAGAATCAACATATTCTAATCCAAAACCAATCGAAGAACACATGGCTGAACAACTTATCTTGGCTTCAGAAAACGATCCTAATGCTCCTTCTGTAAAGAAGAAGAATGAATTAGAAAGAATCGCACAAGCATCCAGATAGAACTTTTAGAAATTATTCCAGTAGCCCGAGGCAGATTCGAACTGCCGTCTCCGCCTATATCCACTTTGTGAGATCCAGAGGGCAGAATCCTTGACCGCTAGACTATCGGGCTACTTGAAAGAAATTTTGAATGTTTAGAATATAATCATTTGTTGCAACTACTTCAATCTGACTTCTCTAATTACTGTTGCATAATCACACTCTGCTCTTAATCGCATATATGGAATCAATTTGTAGTGAATAGAATACAAAGTTCCTTCTTTGAGAATTATTCCTTTTTGTTGAAGTGATGCCAATCCTCTTGATGGAACATTGATTGAGAGATTATGTTGTTGACAAATTTTGTCACGTTTTTCTTGGAATTGTTTTAAAGTGAATGCAACATCATTAAGTTCTAAAATCAAAGGCCAAATAATTTCTGCCCAGACAAATCTTCTGTTTTCAGTAGCTGATGCATACTTGCCTTTTTCACTCAACATTAATAACATCTGCAAAAGATGTTATAACTTATTGTCCCAAAAAGAAATCGAAGAGTCACTAGATTTACTACAAAAAAATTGGGACGTTGACCCTATACTTCGAAACTTTATGCTGGGAAAAATTACAGATGTTTCTGATAGACCAATCAAAGTCAAAGATGTAATCTTTCATGTTCCTTATCTCAATTCTGAAAAAAAATTCATTCTTTGGAAATGCTTTTGGCCTGACTGTCATAATTGCTGTGACAGACAAGGAAGACTTCCACTAACTTCTGATGATTTAATCACGATTGGCAAGGGTTTGAAATATCAAAAGCCTTCAGAGTTTATCAAAAATGAAACCCTGACTGTAACCTATTCTGAACCTGGTCCCTCAGGACAAATGACAACAATGACTACAATTAACCTCAAGAGAAAAAAAGATGAGACAGAAGCTGACGATGGAACTCACATTTCATGTAGATTCCTAGATGAGGAAGGTGGGTGCTCAATGCATCCGGACCGCCCTGGAGTCTGCTATTTGTATCCGTTTTCCAGCTGGCTTGAAAATGAAAAAGGTAAACCCCGTGTTCATGCAACCTATCAATTCACTGGTGATTGTCCAGGATTTTATCTGGCAGATGATCTGGAACCAATGAAAGAAGAATTCAAGGAATACTCTAAGACAATCTATGATTACAACATGGCATCAAACCGAACCAACAGAGAAGGTTTTGGTTCTGTTAGTTTTAGTTAGGCTTTAGCAACCTTCATCAAGTCTGCTATCTTGATATCCATTCCAAATCTATCTTCGTTCTTCTTCATGTAACGGAAGATTGCAATAAAGTCAGGCAATGATTTGAAGAAATTGAAATCTTTTTTGATCTTTGCTCTGACAAAATTGAAAACTTTGGCATACACCTTGTAATGTTCCTCAACTGCCTTTTCATATGCCTTGAAATCATTCATGTTTTTTAGGAATAATTCAACACATTGCATAGATGGAATGATTCCTTCACCTAACAATGCATAGACTGTACCTATTGATTCTCCAACACCCACCACTTTACCTGAATAGTATGGTTTGCATCTATCTGGAGTTGCAAGTCTGATTGGTCTACCCTTTGTTTTTAGAACTTTGCCACCGTGCTTTTTCAAGAACTCGTCTGTTGCCTTGATGTGATTCTTGTTGTAGTCTCCTGCTCCAATATGTGCCCATTTCTCTCCTAATGGAAAATACCAGAAATATCCTGACATTCCAGGAAATGGTTCAATGTAAAAGTCATCATAAGGAACTCCATTTTCGTATTCTACCTTGTATTCGTAAGTTGGCAAAAAGAAATCTTCTTTGAGTTTTGGCAAGTAAACTCTATGAAAACCAGTACAGTCAACTATCATGTCATACTCTTTTTCTAGTTCTTCTAGTGGTGGTGGCTTGCCATAGATAATTTTTGAATCTTTAATGAAATCTTTGATTAGACCAATCTTGTCATATGTACATAATCCATGCAATCCAATGTCAAACTTGACATCGTTATTCATCTTGACATGCATATTTTTTCCATCATGAATTAGAAAGTCGTTGAAATCTCTACCCGTCTTTCTACAATATTCTGAAAGGATGGGCTTTATTGTTCCCCAAGCACAGATAGAGTCATGTCTCTCTTTTGGATTTAGCTCATAACCAGTTACATCATGATCAGAATCTTTGAGTCTAGCCATTAGATAAGAACCAGCTACACCCATTCCCATAACTGCAATCTTCAAGATATCTTGTGAATCTCTGAGGTGTAATAAATAGACTGTCTGAATTTGTTCAAGTCGATTACCACTAGTAGAAATCATTAGCACCGGTTAAATATCAAAATCACTTAATTGAATTAAGAAAAGACAAGTCTGTCGTCTGCTAACAATCGTTTCAGGCCTTAAGACTAAATCACTGTCATCAGAAAACAAACGTTTCTGATCTTAAGTGATTAGAGATGTCATCAGGATGCTCCTTGCTCTTGGTCTTAATCTTGGTTGTCTTTTCGTTTAATTTATTTTGGATTAATTTTTTATTAATTTCATGGATGTATTTGAAGCAATTTCTACAAGACGTGCAGTAAAAAAGTTTGATCCTAATCACAATCTCAGTTCTGATGAAATCAAAAATCTTATGGAACATGTCATATTATCTCCAACTAGTTACAATCAACAAAACTGGAGATTTGTCTATGTTACTGATCAGGATGTTAAAGACAAAATCTCAGTTGCAGCTCGTGGACAAGCCCAACCAAAAGACGGCTCCGTAGTTATTGTCTTATGTGGTGACCTGACTGCATGGAAAACTGACACACTTCGATACTGGAAGAACCATCCAAAAGAAAAACAAGATATTGTTAAAGCAGCTCTTGAGAGAAAATACACTACAGATCCTAAAGCAATAAGAGATGAAGCAATCCGCTCTTGCGGGATGGCAGCTCAGACAATCATGTTGGCTGCCCGAGATATGGGTCTTGATTCTTGTCCTATGGTGGGCTTTGACTATGATAAACTAGCAAAAATCATCAATTTACCTGAGACTCATCTGATTGTGATGATGGTTGTAGTTGGCAAAAAGATAGAAGATGCACCACCCAGAGGCGGTCAATTGCCCTTGAGTGATGTGGCATTTGAGAATTCTTTCTAGATATTCTTAATTGAGAGAATTGTGACTTGTTGTCATTGAGAGAAATTCTAATTTTTGTAATTGCATTTGTACTGTTAATTCCAGCACCTATCTTTGCACCCTCTCATCCTGAATACTCTGGACAACATGGAATGATGAATGAGATGGGACACCATCATAGATCATACATGGGAATGTGTGCACCTGGATTTGCTCAACTAGATGGAATTTGTGTCCTTGATGATCGATGTGGTCCTGGTGCATTTCCAGGAAGATTGTGTATGATGGATGGTGTTGTAAAGGAATATCTCAGACCACATTACCAAAAGTTTGCTGGCATTTCAGCTGAAAATGTAATTTGTCTTGCAGGAAAACAATTGATGTTCAAACATGATGCAACTCCAGCTTGCTTTAATGATGCATCAGTTGATAAGATGAAGAATCGTGGTTGGTATTCAGAAAAACCACCGATTGCATGTACAAAAGAATACAATCCTGTTTGTGGGGCTGATGGAGTAACATATGGTAATCTTTGCACATTAAATGCAGAACACATGGCAATGAATCATCGAGGTGAATGCTATGTTCCCCCCAAAGACACAGTTTTTAGTAATTTCGCAAACCCAAGTGAATGCAAAGGATATGCACAATGTCTTTCTGGATATGTTACAAAGATTGTTGATGGTGATACAATTCACGTCGATGGAAAACCAATTCGATTTTCATTAGCGTCAGCTCCTGAACTAGATGAAGTAAGTGGTCCTGAAGCTCGTGCATTTATTCAGACAATATGCCCTGTAGATTCTCTTGTACTGGTGGACCAAGATGATAAGCAGACTGAGGGAAGTTATGGCCGAATGATTGGGGCAATTTACTGCAATGGCTTGTCACTAAATGAAGAATTATTGGATTCTGGCTTGGGGTATCTGAGTTCAGAGTTTTGTGAAAATTCAGAGTTTGAGTTCTATGGATGGGCACAAAAATACGGATGCCAACATATTCCTGTATCAACTCCTGCACTAGAGACTCAAAACAACTGTGACCCCTCATATCCTGACTTTTGCATAGTTTCTCCCCCTCCCGACTTGAATTGTGCAGATGTTGTTTACAAGAAATTTACCGTATTGCCTCCTGATCCACATAACTTTGATGGTGACAAAAATGGAATTGGTTGCGAATCCTAACCCCTAAATTCTGTTATTGTAAAGGTAATTTGTTGAGTTACAGAACTGCTGTCTTTTCTAAAAAAGAACTTTCTCTAATCGTTGGAGTTTCTACCGTTGTTTCGATAATTCTCTATCTGGCATATACTATGGGAAGATGAAACCGATTATTCCTTTATCAATTGTAATTGCTATTGCCATAATTATTGGAATTGTTGGAAGCTCCAACTATGATTTGTATGTTGAAGAAAGAGACCAAAGAAATTTGCAATTGGCGGTAGATGACTGCAAGAAATTATTCCCACAGGGAATCAAACAGGAGGAATGCATTACAAAATCTCTTGATGTGTTTGGAACAGATTATCAAAAAACCCAGTGGGAAAACAGAAACTATCCTTAGGATGATTTTCTAGCTAATGAAACAATGGGAATGAATATTTTTCCAGTCTGCATTTAGTAACAATGTTTAATTTTGATTTTCTATGATGATTATCTGAGATTGGAATTTGAAAAGGACATAGAAGCACTTCAAGAAGCTCTTTCTGACACTGATACTAGAATTAAGAAGCTCGAAGAACATAAAAAATCTGAGGAAAAGAAACTGGGGCAGAAAAATTCTGAAACCTTACGTAGACTAGAGAAAAATCTGGAGACCCTTCAAAAAAAACGTACTTTGATTTTGTCTGAACTAAAAAATGATTATTGAAATCTTAGATTTGGAACATGATTCTACACGGAATTATGAAAAGTGGTGGCTGATGCAAGCGCTGAGTATGTTGTCTTTCATTTAGATACTATATTCCATACCTCTTACAAATAATGATAAGCCAAACAAAGGCAGAGAGGTTTTAAAAATAATCAAACACCACAAATATTGCAAGTAGAGAAGATGCCTTTTCCATATCCTCTTGATAGGTTTCTAATCTACTTGTCTATTCCAATACGCTTAATTTGCGAAAAATCTCACCCAAAATCATGCCTCTACATTGCAAACAGTGCCAAGAGCGTAGATATCCTCTCTACAATTCAGATGAAAAAGGAACACTTTGGCTATGCAACAAATGTCAAAACTATACTGATGCCGATGATGTGATTATTCGAGAGCAAACCCAAGAAGAGAGGGATCAAATTAAGGCAAAGGCAGAGGAGTTTGAGAGAACTAGCAATTTTTCCGGTGAGAAACTCTCCCGAAGAAAGGGTGTAAACTAAAAAAAAGAAAAAAAGTGGTTTTTTAAAATTCTATTACTGAGCCAGCTGAGATTGTAAATTTCTGATTCTGTTGTTCTCCATGGACATCGTACCATGCAATGTTGAGATTTACCTTGTTTCTAAGTGCAGACTCTACTGTTATGTGACTAGCTTGTCTGAGTCTTTCTTGTATTGGTTTTTCTATAATTTGTTGTTCTATTGTTTCTTTCATGAGATGCTTTTAGCAGTTTCAATTTAGGATCAAGAGTGAAAATTAATTTTTGATCGCACGATCTATTTTGACAACTGAAATCTGCAAATGATTAATTGAATCAAATTTGATCTCATGTTAGCTCTAAACTTATCATATCTTCATTAAAGGTCGTCGCTTTGAAAAATCATTCATGAAGTTCTGCTCCCAATGTGATACCAAACTGACGCAAAACTTTGCAGACGTTGGAGGTCCTGGAATTTGTCCAAAATGTAATCCTGAAATGATAATTCCTAGAAGACCTACATATGGGATGAACTATTCGGGAAAGACAAAACCTTGTTCCAAGGGATGTGGAGCTGAAATCTATTGGGATGAAGAATTCAAATCTGATAGCGGCAAGTTTATACCGATAGATTCTAGAACTGATGAGCCACACCAATGTGATGGTCCTGCAGAATCCTCTGTGGGGTACTTTCCTGATGACGTAAAACTGGTTGAAAAGAAAAAAGAGTCAGCACCCAAGCCTTCAATCCCAATTCCTCAAGAGATTCTTTTTGATATTACTAAAATTCCAAAATCTCTGATTGATGATGATCTGATAATTCATGAGATATTACAAGGACACAAGGAAGAGTCCTTGGCAGTTGTCCATTATGAGAACATGGTATCCCCTGAGCCTGAAAAACTACCTGTATCAGGGCTAAGTGATGTACTTTCTGAAAAAATTCTCAAAGGAATTGCCAAGTATGGTTTTACAGGATTATTGCCCTTTCAAGAGGAATCAGTCCGTTCAATCTTGGATGATAGAAACTCCATCATCTCTGCACCAACCGGTTCTGGAAAGACTGAGGCATTTAGCATTCCAATTCTTGAAAAACTTTCAAAACAAAAAGAACCAGGAGTCTTTGCACTTTTTGTATATCCGCTCAATGCACTAATTGACGATCAGGTATCAAAGATATCTCGACTCATTGAGTGTTGTGGACTAAAAAATTCTGTTGACGTCTATTCGATTCATGGGGGACAAAGTTCCGAATACAAAGACATGATTATTGCAGATGCTGCAAAAAAATCACTAATCATTGCTACAAACTTTGATTTTATCAACTACCACTTGATTCTTCAGGACAAAAAATGGAATGAACTTTTCAAAAATGCAAAAATAATTGTGATGGATGAAGCTCACTCTTACACAAGCTTTCATGGATCAAATGTGTATCACGTTTTAAAAAGAATGAAAAGGTACATGGGAGATATTCAATATGTTGGCTCATCTGCCACTCTTGATAACTCCAAAGAATTTTTCTCCAACATGTTTGACTTGCCTGTTGAATCTTTCTCCTTTATCAAAAGCAAAACCCGTAGAAAGAGAAACATGCACATGTTCTTTATCATGCCACGCAAATTCGGACAGAGAACTACAATGGAAATGTTGGCATCAATATGTTACAAGAACCGTTCAACTCAACTCATCTTTAGCAACTCTCACAATGATTCAGAATTCCTCGCGTCAAATCTCGAATCTGCTAATGATGGAATCAGAATACAAATTCATCGAGGCGGATTAGATCAAAACAATAGAAAACTTTACGAATCACAGATGAAGGCAGGAGAACTTGATGCATTATCCTGCACACCCACACTGGAACTTGGAATAGACATCGGGCACGTTGATGTGGTCATTTCTGCATTCAAAAATGAGTATGATTCTTTTGTGCAGAGAATAGGGCGTGCCGGAAGAATGGGTCAGAAATCCTATGCAATATGCGTGCTTGACCCCGATGATGCTGCCTGTCACTACTTTGCCAGACACATTGAGGAATATCTCTCACAAGACCACGTCATTCCAATTAACAAGAAAAACTCGATAATCTCTGACAAACATGATGAATCAATAGAGATCGAAGCCGAAGCTGCAGAAGAGTCTGATAAATCCCAGTTCTTTGACTTTGCAAACAGCATTAATCTTCGTGGAGCTTCTGGAGAAATTGCAATTTATCTAAACTCAAAAAAGATTGGAACTCGTGGTGTTCCAGTTGGATACTACCAACTTCATCAAAATGCAATTTATCACTTCAATAAACAAAACTATGAGGTAATCTCTTTGAGGAAATCTCAAAGCGGGGCTAGAGCTTATCTGAAAAAATCATACGAAGGTCAAAAGAGAACGATTCCAATTGTTCGCACATCAATATTGCAGACATCTGAACGAAGTGCTGCACGAAAAGATTTCACAATTAAAAACAGAAAGTTGCAATTGCGTTATGGAATCATTGAGCTAAGCAGAACCATCACCGGCTATCTAAAAGGTAACTATAATGACTCTGCAGACAATTTCCAGACGTTTAATGGAAGTAACGTTCCATCATGGCGCAACTTTAACTGGAAATCAAAACATTCCTCAGTAAGCATTACGATCCCTTCAGAATTTGTCATGTCATCAAATAGCGAATCTAAAAGTCAGATATCATCTGATCCTAGAGTCCATACAATTTGCCATGTTTTGATTAATGCTGCAAAAATTATCACCAAGTCCGAATCAAATGATATTGATGTCTACTATGAGAATGGCACAATCTATCTCTATGATAACTCCTCTGATGGATTTAATGGATGCAGCAAAATAATTTACGAAGATTTTGAGAAAGTTCTATCTACCTGCTTTTCCCTTTTGAATGACTGTGACTGCCCTGTAGATTTGAAACAAAAAAAATCCGTTTCTCAAGGTGAAAAATGGGGAGGATGTCCAAAATGCACATTTACCAACAACTATTGCCAGACAAAAAATAAGGAACTTTCTAAAAAGGACGCAATAGATTTTTTTGGCGCATTTACACAGTGAATAGTCATGGGATTCAAGGATTTGTTTGTAGGTGGCAATGAAGGAAACGTACCAATCAAGGTAAAATGCACCGGTTGCGAGCGAATAACCGTGGTAAAGATTCCTGCTGACAAGGATTTTGCAAAATGGAATGAAAAAGCAAGCTGCGGTCAATGTGGAGCAACAAATTGCTGGCAAAAAGTCTGAAATTTCTGACTAGTAATAATTATGGCTACTAGTGGTAAATTAATTTTTTTTATAACTTGTTTATATCTCTCGGAGACCATATTATGGCATGAGTCAACAAATCCAAAAGAGAAGAGATCTCAACACCTACATCTTCATCGGAGTCGTAAGTGTGCTAGTCGGTTGGGTAATGTTCATCTGACCGTGGATTGATGGTTCCTCCAAAGAGGGAATCATCATTTGATTTTTGTAAATTATCTCATCAACCAAGACCAATATCTTGCGAAGAGTGGTTTTTTTGTATGAAATTTTATTTTGGCAGAACTCTTTTGTGTCTTTAGATAGTTTTGAACAATCTTTAGAATTTCTCTTTCATCCTTTACTTTGGAATCAATTGCATGGTTGTGTTCAACTAGTTCTTTGATAAAACCAATCTTGATGTAAATGGTGTAAAACCACCAACCCATAGCAAATTGTGCATCTGAACTAAATCTATAACCGTCCTTATGATGAATTTGTTTTTCAAATTGCGAGAAAACTGTTTTGAGTAATTTCAAATCCCCTTCAAAATCTTTTGAAGCTACTTCAAAAATTGGAACCCAAGTCATGATCTATTTTACAAAATATACAATTTAAGGAAACGCATTCCTCACAAAAATGAGGAACTATTTTTGAATTTTTTTCTTTGATTTTTTTATGGTCATTGGTGCAATCTCCATTGCTTCCTCTTCAACCATCTGAATCACAGCTTGCTCAAATAACTCCTTTAGATGCTTACAATTTTTTGAATTGCCTTTAGAGTATTCTGCGAACATGTCTGAGATGTCATTGTAGCTCATAAAAAAAACCCGATTTTATTTTATTTAAAAGACATTGGAATAATGAGCCTAATGCCAACTAGACGTACTGAAAATTCTTCACACCTCTCCAGATGTACCATGTTCCAATAGTTCTGTATGGGCTCCATTTTTCCCCAATCTTCTCTATCTTCTCTATTGGAGGGTCCTCAAGGTTGTACAATTTCTTTATTCCATTTATGAGCCCCAGATCACCTAGGGGAAAAACATTCATCCTGCCAAGACCAAAAATCAGATACATTTCTGCTGTCCACCTGCCTATGCCTCTGATTTTTACCAACTCTTCAATTACTTGCTCGTCTGTCATCTCAACAAAGGAATCAAAATCCAATTCGCCTTTGATGATTTTTTTTGAAATATCTAAAATGTAATCTGCTTTCATCTTTGATAGACCTGCTTTCTTTAGTTTAGCATTTGAGAACTTTGCCACCTGCATGGGAGTTGGAAACTCTTCCCCAAACAAATCCCTAAACCTCTTTGATACTGCCTTTCCTGCACTATCTGAAATCTGCTGAGTGATGATTGCATCAATTATTGCCTCAAAGGGATCTGGAATAGTCCTGATTGTGCAGGGACCAACTGCCTCAACTATCTTTTTCATCTTTGGATCTTTCTTTAGAACTCTAATTGCCTTTGAATGCATCATTTCTTTGTAGTTTCCCTTTTCTAATAAACTCCAATAAACTTAAGATTAGTGTAATTTGAGTAAACACCATGAAGATATTCATTGGAGTGATTATTGTCGCAATCATTATTTTTGCAATCATTCTGGCCTTTTCTCTAGTTAGTGTATTTTACACACCAACCGAGTCTGGACTGAGAGCAGTTATTGAATCAAAGGTCCAGCAATGTTTTGGAATAATGGCAACAGAGGGATACATGCAAATCACAGATGAAAATTTCAACCCTACTGCAAACTGTGAAAGAGAACTAATGGCACTAATGGATGAATATGAAAAAATCACGGGAACAAAATACCTTCCAGAATCTTGATTGCATAATCTGTCCTGAACAAGAAATATCTACCAAGCAGTTCTTGTAAAAACTGTGATAGAAAGAACAGAACTTGGAACTTTGAATATCTGCCGAATCCTAAATGGAATGTGGCAAGTCTCAGGAACTCATGGTCAGATTGACCCTGAATTGGCAATTTCAGAAATGATTCAATACCACAATGCCGGATTTACCACCTGGGATCTTGCCGATATTTACGGCCCAGCAGAGTCATTTATTGGAAAATTCAGTCAAAAAATGGACAAGCCATTTGAATCTCTCACAAAGTTTGTGCCAAACCCTGGACCTATGAGCAAAAGCCTTGTGACTCATTACATTGAACAATCAATGAAAAAAATGAATACGGATTCACTAGACATGGTACAATTTCACTGGTGGGATTACAACAATCCTAGTTACCTGGATGCACTACACCATCTTTCAAATCTCAAAAAAGAGAATAAGATAAAAAATATCGGACTCACAAACTTTGATACTCAAAGAGTAAGAACCATGATTGAAAATGGATTCGAGATTGTCTCAAACCAAGTACAGTATTCAATTTTAGATTCAAGACCTGCAGTAGAGATGACTCCATACTTTGAAAAGCACGGCATAAAGATTCTGAGCTATGGAACATTACTTGGTGGTATGTTTTCAGAAAAATATCTGGGTGCAGATGAACCGACACGTGCAGACCTTGACACTGCAAGTCTTCAGAAATACATGAACATGATTGATGCTTGGGGTGGTTGGAAACTTTTCCAGGAACTCTTGTCAGCTTTGAATTCAATTGCAAAAAAACACAGTTCGAGTATTGCAAATGTGGCAACTCGTTTTATTCTAGACAAGCCACAAGTTGCTGGCGTAATTATTGGGGCAAGACTTGGAATAACTCAACACAGGCAAGACAATCTCAATGTATTTGATTTGAAATTGGATTCTGAAGATCTTTCTGAAATTAAATCCGTCACAGACAAGGCAAACGATCTCTATGATATAATCGGGGATTGTGGGGACGAATACAGGTAGACTGGATTTCTAGTGGTAAATTAGTGAATCACAGTCACTGCTTATTACCAATGCTCAAAAAACAAGCATGATTGAAAAGCGTAATACTGTTTGATGTGGGAGGCGTACTGCTCCAATGGAAAGACAAGTGGCTCTTTGATGAGGTTACCAGCCAACTAGACATTCCATCTCATGAATTCAAAGATGTATTTGATGCACATATTTCTGAACTGTTTGTTGGAAAAATTTCCGAACAAGAATTTTGGCAAAAAATAATCGGCGGAACGAAAATAATTCCTGATATTATATCTCAAACATTTCAAAAAAGATCCATTCTTGATTACAATGTACTTGATCTTGCCCGCTCCATGAAAAAACATGGATTTGATATTGGAATCCTATCAAACATAACTCCTGAAACAAGAAAAATTCTTCCTAAACAATGGATTGAAGAGTTTGATCATGTATTTTTTTCAGACCAGATAAAACTTGCAAAGCCTGATCCTGAAATTTTCTCATATGTTAAAGAAAGACTTTCAGAATATGAGATACTCTTCATTGATGACAAGAAGGAAAATGTGGATGCTGCAAATAGACACGGAATTCAATCCATTCTCTTTGAAGAATACAATTCATTGCGCGATGAACTTACAAAACGCATTTTGATTGCACCATAGAAATGGATGACAGTAACTTTCCAAATGGTGTTTGCAAAAAATGTCATCAGAATGTAGTTGTTCTTATTAGAAAACCGGACCTCAAAGTTGGTGACATACGTTATGAATGTCAGAATTGCGGTTACGTTAGTACAAAATAAAACAATCTGGAAATTTCAAAAATATACTGCTAAATTTTCTTTAGAAATTCAGCCGAGTCAGAGGCAATCTGCTCCTTTTTCTCTTTTGACATCTTCTTTATGGTGGAAAAGACAGTCCATAGTCGCGGGTTTTTTTCAAGTTTCTTTTGATTTTTCAAAAAGAAATCCCAATAAAGATAGTTAAACGGACATGCGTCTTTACCATCCTTCTTCTTTACATCATATTTGCAGCCTTTGCAATAATCAGACATTTTGTTGATGTAATTCCCACTTGCAGCATAAGGTTTGGATCCTAAAATTCCGCCATCTGCATACAGGATCATTCCGTGTGTGTTGGGGAGCTCAACCCACTCAAACGCATCTGCATAGACTGAAAGATACCAATCACATACTTCCTTTGGATTTAAACCCGCAATCAATGCAAAATTTCCCGTAACCATTAGTCTTTGAATGTGGTGCGCATAAGATTCCTGAATTGTTTGCTCAATGCAAGTTTTTACACAATTCATTTCTGTCTCTCCAGTCCAATAGAAATCTGGAAGTTTCTTTTTTGCTTCAAAAAAATTGGATTCATTATATTTTGGCATGTAATGCCAATACACTCCGCGAACATATTCTCTCCATCCAAGAATTTGTCTTACAAATCCTTCAATGGATTCAATTGGAATTGATTTTTTTTCTAATATTTTTTGAATCACATCTCTTGGATTAAGCAAACCGATATTCAGATACATGGACAAAACTGAATGAAATAGGAATTTTTCATTTTGAGCCATTGCGTCTTCATATGGTCCAAAAAGATCTAATCTATTTTCAAGAAAGTCATCCAAGCTTTTTTGAGCTTCATCTCTTGTAACTGCAAACCAAAATGGCTCTATCTCTCCGAAATGATTGGAAAATTTCTCTTTTAGCTTTTCAATAATGGATTGGGTAATTTTATCCGGCTTGTGGGCAAGTGGCTCTGGAATTACTCCTATGTCCTTTGGCAGCCTTTTTCTATTTTTTACATCATAATTCCATTTCCCGCCAATAGGACCACCTTTTTCATCCAAGAGAATTTTGTATTTTTTTCTCATCATTTGATAAAATGTTTCCATACGAAGTTCTTTCCGACCTTCAGCCCATTCATTAAACTCACTGATTTGACAAAAAAATCTTGTATCTTCTAAAATCAAAGTTGGAATTTTTAAAAAATCATTCCATTTCTTTATTTCAACTAAAACTCGGTATTCTCCAGGGTGAGTGACTACTATTTTTTCAGGTTTGTGAATGCCACATTGTCTTTCCAACTCTTTTGTAAAACTGGATTTTGAATCGTCAAATTCTACATAAATCACATTGAATCCTTTTTTTCTCAAATCTTCTGCGAAATGACGCATGGCACTAAAAATTAAAACCAATTTCTTTTTGTGATGGTTTACGTACTCTATCTCATCTAACACTTCCATCATCAAAATGGAATCTTTCTTCTTGTCAAATCCCTCAAACGAAGAAATGTTTTCACTCAACTGATCTCCCAAAATGACACAGAGATTTCGTGTCTTGGTTGTACTCTTTGTGGTCATCTTTAACAACTAAATTATTTGTACAATCATATTCAATCTATCCATTTCAAAAAACTCTGATTTCCTTTTAATCTGCTAACTTTGATGCAACTTTGGCAATCTTTGAACCAAAAGCCCTTGCTACAACCAAATCAACTTCTTTTATCTGATCACTGTTTGGACCAACGATTGTACTTGGACCATATGGACTGCCGCTTTCATGCAATTCCTTTGTGTCATAGGATGGTCCAACGATTACCATTCCCTGATGGAGCATTGGCATCATCATTGATAGTGCAGTTACTTCTTGTCCTCCGTGAACGCTAGATGCACCTGTAAAAACTCCCCCTACTTTACCAATTAATTTTCCAGTAAACCACAATTCGGTACTTAGATCCCACAACTTTTTCATCTCATGTGCCATGTTTCCAAACCTTGTAGGGGAACCAAAGACAATCGCATCAGCATTTGGCATCTCTTTGATAATTGAAAACTCGTCAGATGTTGGGTATTTTTTCTCTAAATCATTATGAATTTGAAGCCAATTTTCATCCTTTTGGACGATCTCCATTGGAATGTCATCTGCAATTCTTAGAAATTTTACGTTAGCTCCACTTTCTTTTGCACCCTCCGCAATTGCTTCTGCCATCTTTGCAGTGTTACCTCTTCTAGTGTAAAATATGATCAATACTTCGGGATTACTTTTCATAAATTGTTCTATTCATAGTGCAGTTAAAAGGATCTATATGTCATCTAACTAGTGGTAATTGGCACTATTACATAATTTTACCACGAGTTAAATAATAAAACGACATAGACTCTTTGAATACAATGACCAAACCAATTCTAGGAGTCAGCAAATGTTTGGAGTTTGAAAACTGCAGGTATGACGGCAAGATGATCGGAAATGATTTTGTAAGAAAACTAAAAGATCATGTTGATTTTGTTCCAGTGTGTCCTGAGGTAGGAATTGGTTTGGGTACTCCCCGACCACCAATTAGATTAGTGAAGATTGGTGGTGAAAAAAGTTTGTATCAACCATCCAGTGGTGAAAACCTTACACAAAAGATGCAAGAGTTTTCAAAAATGTTCCTAGATAGTCATAAAGTTCTGGATGGATTTATTCTAAAACACTCTTCTCCAAGTTGCGGTGTGAGAAATGTAAAACTCTATCACAAGATAGGACAGGCAGTTGGATACGACCAGAGCAGTGGCATGTTCACTGAAATGGTTCTAAAAAAATTCCCATACATCATTGTCGAAGATGAGGCTAGATTGAGAAATCCTGTCTTGAGGGATTCATTTCTTACCCGCCTTTATTCAATGACTCGATTGCGTGAGTCATTTGAATCAAAAGAATCATTGATGGAATTTTGCAAAGACAATGAGATGCTCTTTATGGTCTATGATCAATCTGGTCCAAAAAAACTAGAGGCACTTCTCTCGCAATTCTCTGAGGATGGATTTGAGGAAAAATTCACTGCAACTGTATATGATATTTTAAACAAGATTCCTTCAGCTGATGCTCTCAACAGTACCTATGTCTACATCTTCTCACTCCTTGAAGACAAGATTACCTTGCCTGAAAAAGAGTATTTTGCAAACATGATTAGAGACTTTTCCCAGGGATTAGTGCTTCCATCCCAAGTCTCTACTCTACTGTATTCCTGGGCATTGAGATTTGATATGAAATCAATCATATCTCAGACTATCTTTGAGCCATATCCAAAAGGACTGGTTCCAATCAGTCCTGAGAGTAGAAAATACTCTTTGATAGATCTAAATAAAATCTAGTAATGAGAAATCATTTTGTCTAGTGTTTCTGAAACATTTTTTGCAACATGATATGTTGCATTGCTAATTTTTTCACTTTCAAAATCTCTATTGATTCTTTTAACAACCTGTCTAAAAATTTCATTTGATTCATCAAAATTTGTGTTCTCTAGATAACTAGTGTAAATTTCAAAAGACTCTATGGTGTTACCTTTTGTAATGGCATCATATAGTTTTGAAATTGTTTCCTCACGTGCCACTAAAACCAATGAAAAAATCCAAGTTTATAATCATATTTGGTAGTTTCATAAATGGAACTGCTGCTTTAGCACTAGAAAGAATTTTTTCTTTCTTTAATATGCAATGGATGCTTGCTAACTGTATGAACGTGACCGATGAATACGGCATGAGTCATTTGATAGCCAAATGTCCTAGTTGTCAAAGTGAGTCTCTTTACTGCGGAAAGATTCCTACAAAACTCAAACATATGCAAAACAAAGAGGTTTTGTTTTGCAAAAAATGCAAGTTCATAACTCCTGTTGAGGAGTTCAAAAACATGTTAGCTAGTAGGTAACTTACCACTAGCTACACAACTTGCTATTTTCTTAAATTTCATAATCGCCCATACATAGTGATGCCACACAGTTGTTGTCACAGACAAGCAAAGTATCTTGTTGAATATGATACCGGTTCTGTCTTTAGAGTATGTGAAAAATGCTATGCTGACAAGTACTGGTCTAGCTTTGTGATTTCAAAGCAGGCAATTGCGCAGTAAATCGAGCCTGCCTGAGTTTGAAATCCTCCTGCCTTTTTGTAGGTTGACACTATGAGCAATCAGTAGAGATAGTTATTAGTGATAAGGAAACGTTGTTGGTTACTTGAACAAAAAAATCACTATACCTACAATTCTTGCAGTTTCAATATTTGCAATAGCTATCGCATCATTTTCTCCAATCAACGTACTGGCAGAATATGGTGATTACAAAATCCCAGAAATTTCTGGAAGCATTGCAGTAAATGATTCAGATTATGCAGGTCTTGAAGAAATATCTCTTGCTGACGCAATGACCATTGCACAGGATTCAGTTGATGACTCTAATGCAATGTGGGGAAAACTCCAGGTCGTTCAGGGATATCTTGTCTACAAAGTCGGCGTGTTATCTGATGATGACATGTACTACAAAGTAATTGTTGATGCAGGTGATGGTGCAGTCTTGTATGTTTCTGATGGAAAATCAAAAGACTCTTGGAAGCACTCAGACAAATCTGGAAAATGGAAAGACCACTATGCTGATCTCACTCCCGAAGAACGAGAACTCAAAATGAAACAATGGGGCGAAGTAAAAGAGGCATTCTTTGCATTGTCCATTGATGAGAGAGCAAAGATGATCATGCACTTTATGTCCATGAAGGTACAATGGGAAGGACTTTCTGAGGAGCAAATAGAGCAAAAGAAGCTTGAGATGAAACAGATGATGGAAGAACTATTGCCATTGTCAGTTGAAGAAAAAACAGAGAAGCTCCGAGAGTATGTCAACTCCCTCTAGACTCCAAAATCCTTAAGTTTCAAAATCATTCTATCACATTATGGCCTGTCTTAGATGTGACGGCAAGGGAAAAATTAGAAACGAGTTTGGCATGTGGGAAAAGTGCCAGTCATGTCAGAAACCTGAAATGACTTTTGAGAGTGCACATCCTCAACCAGATACGAACGAAGAGGGACTCTGAACCAAAACGGGTGTCCTATTTTAATACAAAAACCCTACTTGTATTGAGCAGGAAAGAACGTAGATACGTCATTCTGCAATAGCCCTCGTCTTTTGTATTCATCGAGGGTTTTTACAATTAATTCAAAACCTGGATTCTGATGTTGCAGTCGTCCCTTGATATCTCCATTGCATGATTGGTACAAAATCTCATGATCTGCTTGCAGAATGGTTTACTCATACCTTCCTCAAAATGGTAGAACATTACCTGAGCAAAGGCTTCAGAATTACATCCGAGCATATTGCAAATCATGAGAGAATAACTAGGAATCGTTCAGAATTAAAGGGCAGGTTAGAACATCATCAATTTTATTTGATCGTCTTTGAGGAAATCTGTGGACAATCTAGATAACGCAAAACACGATCACCAAAAAAACAAGTCTGATATTGTAAACTTGGTAAAACAGATGTTTGCCCAAAACAAATGGGGCGACGAAGAGTATCGTAAGGCACTTGAAGAACTTGTCAAAAAAGATGAGGAACTAGTTGCAGAAGTAACTCGAATCATAAAAGAGAGGCATTCGCAAAACTAAATCATTAGCACTAGCAATTACTGTGATTTTTTTTAATATACAAGAAAAAGAAAAATAATTTTGTGAAAGTAATTGCCATTGTCGTTATAGCACTTGTCTTGATGATTCCAATGTCTTCGGCGTTTGCTTCGTGGCATTGGTCTAGTCCATACAAGGTATGTGGTATGGATGTGATCAAAAAGACCCAAGAGTGCCATCTTGATTCTGAAGAATCTTCTGCGCCCTTACCAATGGAATCCGCAAAAATGATGTGCAGTAATGGATTCAAAGAGATAGTCAAAAAGACTACAAATGATCTCAAATGTGTCAAGGACTCTAGCTATGGGAAACTGATTCTCAGAGGTTGGGGAATCAGCGTATAGTTTGAGAATCACTTTAATTCAAAAATACGGGTTGATTATTCATGGATGAGAAGAAACTGAAACAAGAGGACTGTCATGAGGACAAACTTGGAGCAGGAATTCTAACTCTGACTAACAAGAGAATCGCCTTTGACAAGACAAGGTCCCGAATGATGGATTTCTCAAAACACATGGGCGACACACTGCTAGACATTGCCTTATCTGATGTAACTAGAACGTGGCGTGAGGGACTAATAATGAAAAAGGCATGCATATCTGCCAAGACTAGTGACGGTGAGCAGACCTACAAGTTTGGCGTCTTTAATGTGGGTGGATGGGTTGATGGAATCCAAGACGCGATGGACGACCTTGACTGAAAATCATCAATACGCTTAAGTTTGCATAATTTGGATTTGATTCATGATAAATTCCGAACTCTTGCGACTGCTTGAGACAAACGACATCTTGGATGTCCTAAAGGACTCTGTATCATATCAACTGCAAAAACTCCACAACGTCGAAAAGACAACCGAGGGACGGGATTGGTATGCAGAACTTCCTCAAATTGTAAAGGAAAAATTTGACAACTATAAAGAAGATTATGAAAAGGTATCACGAATCTTGGAATCTGATCAGATGAAAGAGGAGATGAACAAGGGATACTATTATTGGCGACTTTTGCGCTCTGCATGCAACACATACAGAAATGATCTCAAAGAGTATGACTTGCAACTAAACCAGGAATTCAATTTGCAGGAGACAAAGGCAATCTCAGAAAACGAATTACTTGATGAGTGCATTGGTGTCTTGGAACACCATGTAGTAGAGAACAACGAGTCTGAATAATCTCAAAACTGAAAATAAAGAATCTGTTAATATATCAAAAATGTATTTTCTAACTCATGTCTGAAGACAAAGAAAAAGAATGGAAGAAACTCGAACAAGAAGAGATGAAAGAAGAAGACCATCAAATTGAACTAAAGGAAGGATACGAGCAAGACGAAGAATATGAAGAATCTGAAGACTGATTCAATACTCTTAAGTTCATTTGAAATCCCATAGAATCATGAATCCTGAGATTGAAGAAAAAATTCAATCAATAATTTTGGAGACGTTTCAGGACGTGGAATCTGAATGGGTAAGCTATTTTCAGCACAAGGCAGAACAGATGCACTTGGACAAAAAGTCGTTTTTCATTGGAATGATGTATCCAAAAATCACTCAAAAGTTAGAAGAAAACAACATCCACATCAGGATAAAGTCAGACTCTTGGGGAGACCACGAAAATGAAAAGATAAACTCCATGCTGCACCAACTCTATGAGAAATATGTCTAAAATGACATAAATTAGAAAAACTGCCCTCATTCCATATGGCAGAAAAAATCACAGCAGAGAATCTTCGCTCAGCAAAGGCAGACTATGTCATTATTGATGTAAGGGAAGCCGACGAGCTAGAGTCAGGAAAGATTGAAGATTCTCTTCACATGCCTCTTGGTCTTGCAATTAGAAATGCAAAGAAAAAACAGATTGAAGACCTTAGAGACAAGAAGATCTGTACCTACTGTGGAACCGGATACAGGGGAAACATTGCAGCAGATGAACTTGCAAAAGAGGGATTTGATGCAGTTACACTTGATGGTGGATATCCATCATGGAATCAGTAACTCTCTTTTGATATTTTTTTAATTTCAAATCAACAATCTTAAGTTGATTGAAATCTGAGAAATAACGTGGCAGATGTAAAATTTTCGTGGTATGGCAACTTTTATGGTCTTGCATGGAGAAGCAATGCTGGAAATCCAATTGCAGTACCGCTGTTTGTAAAAAAAGAAGAGGCAGAAAAGATTGCAGAAATTGTAAAGACGTGGAATCCAAAAGATATCCACCTCTCATTTATTGAAAAGGAAGATGGGACATATGCAGTCTGCATTTATCAGGAATCTGATTCAGGTCAACAAACCGGTCTTTATAGGTCCGGAATGAGCCAGACTGGAACCTATGGCAAGATAAAGCAGATGATTGAGAAAAAATCTTCAATGTGGAATCCGCTTCGCGCATACATCCAGATTGTCTATGCAAGTGATCCTGCCGATTCCAAAACATACCAAAACATGACAGACTATGTCATCATCGGGAGACTGGAGATAATCTCTGAATCTGCCCTGCAATCAAAAAAGTTTGCAACAGAAAAAGATGCACACGCCACACTTGGCGGCTATCTTGAGGATACCAATGGTGAGAATTAGCCATTGCCTTTATGTTGTAAATTCTTGAACAAACTCTATGGCTGAAATCTGTGAGAGATGCTCAAAATCAGTTGAAGATACTGCAAGGTACAACAAGCATGGGGTGGACAAACTGATTTGCACTCAATGCATTTTGGAACTTGACGAGTATTACTCTAAAACATGTGCAAAATGTGGCAAGGCTGCTCATCTGCGAGGAAATCTGATAGAGTATGAGAACCAAAAGATTTGTCCTGTCTGCATGGATGAAATTCGAAGCAAAAGTGAATGATTTTGATAATTCCCAGTACAACGTAGGAAGAACAATCCCAATGAAGTTTGATGCATGTGATTACTATGGAGTAACAGTTGAGAACATTGTTGCAACTGCATTCATTGACGATCAAGAGGCTACCAATAAAGGCAAGCCAAATGACGCCAATCTATTCAGACACAGTGATGACGGTCAACAGTACATCTACAATGCAGACACCACTGGATATCCAGTAGGATTCCAGACTCTGTATGCATACTTGGATGATGGTCAAACAATTTCTGAAACGGTAGAATTTACAGAAAAGTCTAAGAAGAAATAATTCTAGACTCTTCTTTTTTATTTTTTATTTACATGATACAAATTGAATTAGAGAAAATGGTTGAACCAAAAGAAAGCGGTTCTAGTTTGTTGGGTTCATCAATGCTGCCCTTTCTTTGAGCTTTTGATCAACTAGGGCACTGATGTAATCACCAGGCTCTGCATTACAATTTCCGACATTTACTGCATAACCGTCCAGGGTCTCACCAATACAGCCTTGGCTGGTAATTGCTACAATCTTTACAGTTTCAAGGACTTCGGCAGGTGCTACATAGAACATTAGGTATACTAGTAGTGCGAGTCCGACGCCTGCAAGTATTCCTGCAACAATAAAGTGATTTTTGTAATTTGATGATTTTTTGCTTTTTGAATATTTGATTGCTGACATGTATTCCCTTACGCGTCTTCCATATTTGATTACTCTATACTTTTTTTAAAACTAGTAAACGTGTTTACAATTTAAATTTCTGATTCACGTAATTGTTCCGCAATTTTTTGCCTAGTCATCAATGCAATCAATCTCTGCGCATTCGGCGCAAAGCTTCATTGTGATTCCCTTGAACTTTTTTGATTCCTTTACAAGTACTGTCGGCTTGTGTCCGCAAAAAAATACATCGCTCAATGAAATGACTAACAGTTTATTGTATTTCAAGGATCTGACTAGCAATAAATGCAAAGAGATTCTAGTATTTTGATGGAGTTGGAATTTTTCATGGACGTTTCACCGTCTTGGTGGATAAAGGCAAGAAGAGACGAAAAGTTTCTCAAAAAATACATCTTTGAAAAGTTTGAGCGAGATTACTATCCGCGGATTATCTCAAAGGGGCGAGACGAGATTGACCTTGATGAATCTGGAATCCACATAAAAAAATCAATTCTCCAACTATTGGAAAAAGGCGAATTTACTTACGAGTTCCTACCTGAAGACGAGGACCTCAAGGAGAGTTATTCAATTGCAGACGGTCATGTCATATTTGAGCCACGAAAAAGCAAGATAAACTCTCGAGTGCTAATCAAAGTGAATTTGACAAATAATTAAAAACAATCAGTTGGATTTTTCATTATGGCAAAAGACAATACTGCAAAACTCCAAAAAGAGATTGACTCACTAAAGCGACAGCTAAACCAGATGCACGCAGCTGGAATGAAGATAGTTTCCCAACAGCAACAGAGAATCGGCAAGCTAGAGAAACGTGCAAAGCAAGGAGACAAAATCAATTCCGCCTACAAGAAAAAGATTGTATCTCTGGAATCTCAGATAAAGAAGCTCAAAAAACACAACCACTAGGCTCGTTTTTTGAGGCTAATTAGTTTCATTTTTGGTTTTAAGATCTCTCCTTCAATCTTATTTTGAATCTGTGATTTCTGAGTCTGCAGTCTCACGCCTGAATTGCAATCAAGTCGTATTTTGTGTGGACTCGCTTGAATTTCCAACTCGACAAATCATTAAAAGTGGTCTTTGACTCTTTTGGATAGTTGAACACAAAACTAATTCGCAACATTGGAATTGCGACTGCAGTTGTAATTGGAGTTATCTTTGGAATCGGATTCCTTGATGAGATGAGCGATGATCACTCTGAGCAATACTTTGATGAGACGGCAGTAGAGTTTTGCACAGAAAAGATGCAGGAGATAAACCAACTGCGAGCTCAGATAAATGATCCTGCAAATGCTGAGAACTATGAGGAACTAAAGACAAAGTTGGATGTTCAACGCCAGCTGTTTGGAATCAGCGGCTGCTAGGTTTTGGAATGTTTGAGAATCAGCAATATTGTTAAAAATAAACTAGGTTAGGTTGTAATTAATGAAATCTGCAAGAGAGTCAATTTTCTTGATTGCGTCTCTAGTTACAATTGGTTTGGTAATTGCAGGAGTCATGTTGTATGGAATCTCTCAAGGATGGTTTGATAGAATTCCTTTTTCCTAATTTGATTCTAAACTCCAAAAGTTTGAGGTTTATTCCCACATTTTGGGCATTTAATTCCATTTGTCTTGTAACCACACTTGTTACATTGTAATTGTCTTCCCACAACATCGCGAGAAGGAGTCTTTACAACTTTTACAATCAATATTAATGCAATAAGAACTCCTACTGCAATTCCTATCCAAAGTAAAACCATACACTATGATTACTTCATTACTTGTAAAAAATGATGCTACATTTGGGATTAATTGTAAGCATACTTTTCACACTGAACAGCCTGGAATCTTGGATTCTAATCTCTGTCTAAAGGCAATCTTCGATACTTTTCCTCTAGGTATTCTTTATCATAATGAGTGAATTTTTTTCTCAAACCTAAAATAACTTCTTCAAAGATTTTTTCTCTTTCTTCTTTTGTCATAATGTAACTTGCAGTTCATTATACATAAAGAGCACATCTTCTGAACTCTTTGAAAATAAGCAATATCCTTAATTTCCAGATACATTCGTATGGATTTGTATAACTTGAGAGAAAATTTTCTTACAAAAAGAACACTTTTGCTTCTTTTGACAGGTGTTGGTCTGGTGCTTTTCTGGAGAGGAATCTGGGAAGTCTCTGCAGAATATTTTTCTGAGTATGTAAGCTTGATTGTCGGATTGATAATTTTAGTTGGCGTTGCAATCTATCAAAAAAGGCAGATCTTTCAGTTTTTTGGCGCCGACAAGTAAATTTAGACTAGTTTCTTTGCTCTCTTGAATACTTGATACCAGTCATTCCAGGAGAGCCTTCCTGTCTGTGTGTTCTGCTTTGATGGATGGTATGAAGTAATCACTTTGATGGGGCCGTACTCAAATAATTTGTTGTGTCCAAACTTTCCGGGCTTTGCATCAAGCAACTTGCAAGTCGCATCATATGCAATTTTTCCAAGACACAGAATTGTTGTGACGTTTTCTAGTATTTTGAATTCCTGCTCTAAAAATGCGTGACAGTTTTGCATCTCTTCTTTTGTCGGCTTGTTTTGCGGCGGAGCGCATCTGACTGCAGCTGTAATGTAAGCATTGGATAGTAAGAGTCCGTCATTGCTTGTTTGACTAGTTGGAATGTTTGCAAATCCCGTCTTGTGCATCACTTTTGCAAGCCAGTCCCCTGATGAATCACCTGTAAACATTCTGCCTGTTCTGTTTCCACCGTGAGCAGCTGGTGCCAGTCCGACAATGAGCAACTTTGCATTTACGTCTCCAAATCCTGAAAGCGGTCTCCCATAGTAGTCCTCGTCTTTGAATCGTCTAACTTTGGTTTTGGCTACATCTCTGATGTATGTGGCAAGTCTTGGGCACTTTTGGCATGACTTTATTTTTTTGTTCAGCGAATTGATTGTCTTGTTTGCCATAGTTACTCTATTATCCAGTGTGCAATTTTTATTTCCTGTGAACAAGAGAATTCTGACCGTTTTACTAGGTATGGTGAGCGTGGTCGGGGCAATCGGAATTCCGATGGGCGACCCTCAGTTTATTGTAAATGCCCTGGTGCTTGAATCTGCATTTATCGTGCTGACTGTGCTCTCTGTTGTTCGCTTTAGGTACGTCTTGATTCCATGCATGGTGCTCTCTGTGCTGGTAATAATTGCAAACACTGCCTCTCCAAGGCACACTGAGATAATGAGCTCGTTTTATCCAGTTGGAAACGCCCTGATATTGATAATTGGAGGATATGTCCTGCAAGCTTTGATTCTGGGATTCAGTGTTTTGTTTTTTGCAAAGAGAAAGACAATGACTGTATGAGTTTTCACTCCAAGTATAATTTATTAAAAATTCAAGGTTGCATTTTTTATCTGAATTAAATTTAGTCACTTCAATAGATAATCTTGAATATTATGAAATTTTTAACTCTCTATCTTTGATCAAAATAAACCGAGAATCAGAAATCACTCTACTCAATGCATCAGTATCTGATTTTGCAGACTCTTTGGGATTTTGCGAATACAAAATTCCCCTATCACTTAAAGGAGTCAGACCAAAGCCCTCACCCGCATTGATTCAGGGAACCAAAGCCCACAAACAAGAAGAAATTTTTGAAGCAGAGCATGTAGAGTTGGAACCTGTCACCATTGAACAAATTGAAGACAAGGAAGAAGACATTGAATTTGCAAGAGAGAACATACATTCAACACTGATTATGCCATTTGAGTTTCCAAATGAGAATGTCCTTGTAACTCTTTCAGGAAGAATTGACAAGATTCTAAGATCCGACGAAACTCTGATTGTCCAGGACGACAAGTTCACTGGAAGACCAAAGGACTATGATTCAAAGACCCAACCCTATGCAAGCCAGTTACTGCAGGTGCTTACCTATCTAAACTCCAGTTTTTCGACCAAAAGAAGCAAAAATCCAGATGACTTTTTTGAATTGCCTCACTCCCAGAAGAAATGGCAGATTCGAATCTGTGACCGAAAAACAAGGGAGCCATACAAGATATTTTCAGGCTTTCAGGACTCTTTTGAATTGTACTATCTGCATTCATCGCTTGAAAGATTTGCGACACTGTCTCTGGGAATCAAAGAGCCTGCGCACCACAACAGCCAAAACAAATGCAATGCTTGCAACCTGAAATCATTTTGTGATTTTAGAATTTAGACTAGTGATTTTACTTTGTAACTGAAACCTTTGAAATTACACTTTAGTATGCGCTAAATCAAAAATTCTGCAGCATACTTGCCTTCTTCAGTAATCTCTATCCATCTGGTCCTTCCAATTTTATCTACTTTGACAAACTCCCAGTGGTTCTCAAGTGAAGAGATGATATTTTTATCCAAACTTGCAAATGTTGCTTGGCTTTGATTTTCTGCATTTACAACAATAAGTTTTTGCTCCAGTGCTTTTTTTGCCATTTCTTTTTTAGAAATTCTTCCACCAGAGTCAACAATGATCTTTAAAGCTTTGACAAGTCTTTCTTCTGGCTTTTGAATCTCGTATGTTGGAATGTACTCGATATCTTTGATCCCTTTTGACATTGGCTTTCCAGAAAACCCAATGTACTCTTTTGCCTCAACATAAAATGGCTTTACGTTGTCATTGTCATTGAACATCATTGATGCCATCATGCATCCTATAGCTTGTACTTTGGAACCTGATGCCAAGTTAATTGAGATGATGTTTCCTGATTCTTGCTCAATTAATTTTTTTACAGATTTTATTATCTGAAATAGTGCAGTTCTATTGTGATACTCTACATTTACCTCGATGTTTAGTTTTTCTAACTGCTCAGAAATTTTCTGATAAAAT
>Ga0222714_10001214_pt1 | contig 29202 bp, 28 predicted proteins | sample C33_3DmetaG_FD_165048 | JGI IMG/M metagenome (GOLD analysis project Ga0222714, IMG submission 165048) | Estuarine water microbial communities from San Francisco Bay, California, United States - C33_3D | ecosystem: Environmental > Aquatic > Marine > Unclassified | place: USA: California... | reverse complement strand
TGAAGAGGCGGTTAATCAAAGCTCGATTAAGGGTACTGTTGGCATAGCACATACTCGCTGGGCTACACATGGCAAGCCTTCTGAGGTTAATGCGCACCCCCACTGCTCATCGGATAGTTTAGCACTTGTTCATAATGGCATCATTGAAAATTACCTCTCTTTAAAAGAAGGGCTTATAAAAAGTGGTTATGAATTTATAACAGAAACGGACACTGAAGTAATTGTTCATTTGATTCATGCAGAACTGAACAAAAGTGGCTGTGACATTACTCAGGCAGTTAAAAATGTAGTTGATATATTGGACGGAGCATATGGGCTGGCAATTATTAGCAAAGATGATCCCAACAAAATAGTTGTTGCTCGCAGTGGCAGCCCACTAGTGATTGGTGTTGGCATCGGAGAAAACTTCATTGCATCAGATCCCTCTGCGATAGGTCAGGTAACTGACAGATTTATATATCTTGAAGAAGGAGATATAGCAGAAGTTACTAATAAAAAAATTACTATTTGGAATGAAGGCATTGAAATAAAGCGAAATATCATTCGCTTGCGCGATGAAATGGAAGATGCCATCAAAGGCGATTACCGCCACTTTATGCTAAAAGAAATATTTGAACAAAAAAGTGCAATAACTAATACCCTGGCTGGAAAAATAAGTAAAACACGAGTCTTAGAAGAAGCGTTTGGGCTTGAGGCACAAACCATTTTTGCAAAAACTAAAAGTGTTCAAATTGTGGCATGCGGCACCAGTTACCATGCCGGTATGATTGCGAAATTTTGGTTTGAGAATATCGCACGAATGCCATGCTCTGTAGATATTGCCAGCGAGTATCGGTATAGAAATATATTGGTCCCTAAAAATTGCCTTTTTGTCACAATTTCACAATCTGGTGAAACAGCAGATACTTTAGCGGCTCTTAGGTATGCAAAGGAATCTGGGTACGTTGGCACCCTGGCTATATGCAATGTGCCCAGCAGCTCCTTGGTCAGGGAATCAAACCTTTTTATTATGACCGTGGCCGGAAAAGAAATAGGCGTTGCTTCTACTAAAGCTTTTACAACTCAGCTTAGCATTTTATCCTTATTGGCCATTACGTTAGCGCGGCATGGGGGATTAGCGGAGCAAGAAGAGGCCCTGCTAGTAGAAGACTTGCATCATTTGCCAGGAATTATTGAAGAAACACTAGAACTGGATAGCTTAATAGCCAGGATATCTAATGATTTTGCAGAAAAGCAACACGCGCTTTTTTTGGGTAGAGGGGTCCAATATCCTGTTGCAAAGGAAGGGGCGCTTAAACTAAAGGAAATTTCCTATATTCATGCGGAAGCTTATCCCGCAGGGGAACTAAAGCACGGCCCCTTGGCGCTAGTTGATAACGATATGCCAGTGATAGCCATTGCTCCGAACGATGAGCTTTTAGAGAAATTAAAATCTAACTTACAAGAAGTGAGCGCTAGAGGTGGGCGGCTCTACGTTTTTGCTGATGCAGACGCCGGGTTTTCAAATGATTCATCAACAACAGTGATTGATATCCCACACTGCAGTGATTTCTTAAGCCCAATTGTATATACCATTCCCCTGCAGCTTCTTTCTTATCATGTTGCAGTTATTAAAGGAACCGATGTTGATCAGCCAAGAAATCTAGCTAAATCTGTAACGGTTGAGTAGCAGGAGCAATGAAAGTATCAGCAAAAATTAGCGTCACTATTGTTGTCGTGATTTTGCTTCTTGCTACCGTATTATCGGTGGTTGCTAGAAATCAGGCATTAAGTCTGGTTTACCATCCCTTGCAAGAGCGCAAGCGGCTGACTAAAACCCCTTCTGATTATTCTTTGCAATATCTGGATGTAAGCACTCAATCCACAGACGGAAATACGCTGCACGCTTGGTTTATTCCGCCTGAAAACGGTGCAGGGGTAATTCTCCAGCATGGTTTTAAATCTGACAGGGAAGAACTGTTGGAAGAAGCAGCAATGTTGGCAAAGAAGGGCTATGGTGTACTAGTTTCATCTATCAGGGCGCATGATGTTAACGAAGGTGAGCTTATTGCTTTTGGTTTGAGGGAAATGCCAGACATTGATGCCTGGGTAAAGTTTTTGCAAGGACAGGAAGGTATTGAAAGTATTGGCATGCTTGGTAATTCTTTAGGAGGCACACTGGCAATACAATATGCTGCGGTCAATCAAGATATTAAGGCCGTTGTTGCTCATAGTGCTTTTTCATCAATGCGAGATACTATAAATACCAGCGTAAGATATTTCACAGATCTCCCCGCTTTTCCCTTTGCTTCTTTAATTGGCTTTTGGGCTGAGCAGGAAATTGAAGGGAATATTGATGATATCGACGCTAAAAAATGGATAGGAAATATAAGCCCCAGACCAATTTTAATTTTACACAGCACCTCAGATATCGCGATATCTCCAGAAAGTGGCGATTTGCTTTTTGCATCTGCTGCTGAGCCAAAAGAGCTTTGGCAAGTAGAAGGCGTTCAGCATGCGGCTTTTGATACCCAGTTGCCTCAAGAGTTTGAGAATCGGGTGCTTAGATTTTTTGACCGTTTTTTATTAGGACGAGAATAAAAGCAAATTAGCGGCGTTTGCTGTTTTTACTAGTACGCAAAGAACGCAAACTCACACTTAAGCGTTTCAAATGCTCTTTAAGTTCAGCGCTACGATGTTGGGCAACTCCCATGGCAAGCACGTCAATTACTACCAAATGAGCAATACGCGAAGAAACGGGAGCAAACTCGAGATGGTTTTCTTCCATATTTATATGAATAGGGAAATCACAAAGGTCCGACAAAGGCGTATTTTCCGGAGCAAGACCAATCACAGTAGCGCCAGCTTCACGGGCCAAGTTTACACTTTGAATTAGTGCTTTGGAGCGACCGGATTGCGAGATGGCAACAATTACATCTGTTGGGTTTAAAGATATTGCTGACATGTGCTGTATATGAGGGTCAGTATAAGCTGCTGCTGAAACCTGTAACCTGAAAAACTTATGCTGGGCATCTATAGCTACTGAACCTGATGCACCAAAACCATAAAACTCTACGCGTTCTGCAGAGCTTAATGCATTAATGGCATTTTCCAGTGCTACGGCATCTATCTCATCCCTTACATTGACAAGTGAGCCAATAGTGGTATCAAAAACTTTTTTATTTACATCAGCAATTGAATCATCTGGATTAACCTGAAACTGGCTAAAACTTCCGCTGCTGCCAATATGTTGAGCAAGTTCCAATTTAAATGCTTGAAAACCATCAAACTCTATAGCACGACAAAAACGTATAACGGTAGGCTCGCTTACCCCAGCACCCTTGGCCAGATCAATAATACGCATGCTTATTATTTTGGATGGATCTGCAAGAATAAACTCAGCAACTTTACGTTCTGATTTACGGAGCTTATCCAGATTCAAGCTAATTTTTCGAATTAGATTGCTTTTTGCCATAGTCGGATTTAACCGTTTTTTATTGATAAATAAATACAGAACAATTCTTTAGAAAAAAGGTGGTGAAAAAGGGGTAAGCAAAAATGTTAGAGAATTTTTTATGGCCGAACAAAAGCTATAGCTCTTACTATTTCTTTTGAAAGAATAAGACCTTAGATCAACTACATGCCCGAGAGGGCAAGACAAGCTAAAGCGATTTAGTCAGCGTTTGCTGGCTGTACGTTTTCCGCTTGAGGGCCTTTTTGACCTTGAGTCACAGTCATTGTGACCTTTTGTCCTTCATATAAGGTACGACGACCTTCACCAGTTATGGCGCTGTAGTGTACAAAGACATCTTTGCCGCCAGCCTGCTCAATAAAACCAAAACCCTTCTCATCATTGAACCACTTAACGGTCCCTTCTACTTGCTCTGACATATTTCTCTATTACTCTCTGATTTTCACCAATTACTTGGTATTTTTTATTATTTAAAGCTTAATTATAAAGCTTCAGTTGCTATTGTTAATGACGACCTTCAAGCAAAAATAATTAGCACAAAGACCAGCATTTTTGCTGCTTTCGCTAGTGAAAAACCAGCCAGCAAATACAGCTAGAATCGATAGTAACAAGTTTTTATTAAATTGCATACGAGCAACCAACACTATTCTGAAATTAATTTATGTGACAGCTCAAAGAAAACCTAAGACTTTGCTAGAATGAGACGCAATGGATATCTCCCATATTTTAAATCCTCTTAACGACAGACAACGTCAGGCTGTAACAGCTGACGCATCTAATTTGTTAGTGCTGGCTGGAGCAGGTAGTGGGAAAACACGTGTGCTTGTGCATCGGATAGCCTGGTTAATTGCCACAGAAGGCCTTTCGCCACACGGCATTCTTGCAGTGACCTTTACAAATAAAGCCGCCAATGAAATGCGTCTGCGAATTGAAGAGCTGTTACAAAGGCCGATAGGTGGTATGTGGGTAGGGACCTTTCACGGCTTGGCACACAGGTTATTAAGAGCTCATTGGAAGGAAGCTGGACTACCCGAAAAATTTCAGATTTTAGATGCGGACGATCAATACCGCCTTGTCAAACGCGTTCATAAGTCACTGGAAATAGATGAAAACAAATGGCCTGCAAAGCAGTGTCAGTGGTTTATCAATGAACAAAAAGATGAGGGATTACGTGCGGCTAGCATAGAGACCTATGGTGATGAATATACTGTGATCATGGCCAAGGTTTATGCTGCCTATGAGCAGGCTTGTGATCGAGGTGGAATGGTTGATTTTGGCGAGCTATTGTTGAGATCACATGAGCTTTGGCTTAAAAGCCCGGAGCTATTAGCTCATTACCAGAAACGTTTTCGGCACATCCTGGTGGATGAATTTCAAGACACTAATGCTATTCAATATGCCTGGCTTAGAGTCTTGGCGGGTAAAGAAGCTCAAGTCACCGCCGTTGGTGATGATGATCAGTCAATCTATGGCTGGCGTGGTGCCAGAATAGAAAATATTCAGCAATTTTCTCAGGATTTTCCTGGCACAGAAACTGTTCGGCTCGAGCAGAATTATCGTTCCAGCTCCAATATCTTAAAATCAGCGAATACCTTGATTGCAAATAATCAAGGAAGGCTGGGGAAGGAGCTCTGGACTGAAGATCTGGAGGGTGAGCTAATTTCACTGTACTCAGCCTTTAATGAACAGGATGAAGCCCGTTTCGTATGTGGACAAATTGAGAAATGGGTTAACAGCGGTAACAAAGCAAGTGAAGCTGCCATTCTTTATCGTTCCAATGCTCAATCTAGAGAGCTGGAAGAGGCGCTATTACGAGTCAATATGCCCTATCGTATCTATGGCGGTTTTCGATTCTATGAGCGGCTAGAAATTCGAAACGCTATGGCCTATTTGCGATTAATTGCAAGCCGCGATGATGATGCCGCAATGGAAAGAGTGATCAATACGCCTGTAAGAGGCATTGGTAATAAGACTCTAGACTTATTGCGCAATGTAGCAAGAACAGAAAATATATCGCTCTGGCAATCAGCACTTAAAGTAACTAATGAAGGTTTATTGCCTGCCAGGGCAACCCTAAGCATCACGGGCTTTCTAAATTTAATTAATGAACTGGAAGCTTTTGCTTCAAATAAGGATTTGCACGAGCTTTGTGATCAAACAATTTTACGTAGTGGTTTAATTCAGCATCATGAAAAAGAAGGCGGCGAAAAAGCTAAAATTAGGAAGGAAAACTTAATGGAGCTGGTTAATGCAGCCAAGGCTTTTACCATGGAGGAAATAGATGATGAAGATGAAGGCTCGCTGATGGGCATATTAAGCGCATTTATTGATAAAGCCGCCCTGGACGCCGGAGATACTCAGGCTGGTGCTGGAGAAGACGCGGTGCAATTAATGACTCTTCATTCAGCTAAAGGACTAGAGTTTCCTTCAGTATTTATTACCGGTCTAGAAGAGGGCCTGTTTCCTCACAAAATGTCTATGGATACACAATCCGGTCTAGAGGAGGAGCGCAGGCTTTGTTATGTCGGAATAACTCGGGCCGAGCAAAAACTTACACTTAGTTATGCTGAATCCAGGCGACTTTATGGTGAGGAAACATTAACGCGTCCTTCGCGTTTCCTTGGCGAGTTGCCCCAGGAGCTTTTGGAAGAGATTAGGCTACAGGGTAGAATAACACGTAGCAGTTATGCCCATGACTATGCCAAAAATAAGGATATTTCAGTAGGCCATGGTACTATTCCTGCTGATGCAGGTGGGATATCTTCAGGGGATAATTTAGGAGACTCAATAAACCTGGGCCAGCGAGTAAAGCACCCCAAATTTGGTGAAGGCATTGTTTTAAATTATGAGGGTAAGGGCAAAAATGCTCGAGTACAGATAAATTTTGATGAAGTTGGCGGCAAATGGTTAGTAATGTCCTATGCCCGGCTTGAGGCTATTTAAACCAGCCAAACCTATAAAAACTTTAAACAAAAGTTAAGACCATTTAATTGGAGCACCATAAGATAATGATATTTAAATTTAATCTTTTCAGATCAGCCTTAATTATTGTCAGCACACTGCTGGTGTCTTGTGGTGGACAATCAGAGTCTACCGGTGTTGCTGGTGAAGCCATGCAAGCTCAGCAGACATATGAATGGAAGCTTGTCACCACGTGGCCGAAAAACTTTCCCGGGCTAGGCGAAGCGCCTGAAAAGTTTGCCGATTTAGTCGAAGAGATGTCCAACGGCAGAATGCGTATACGGGTTTATGGTGCGGGTGAAATTGTCCCTGCACTTGAAGTTTTTGATGCTGTTAGTGCGGGCACTTCAGAAATGGGGCATAGCGCCGCTTACTATTGGAAAGGCAAAGCGCCTGAAGCGCAGTTTTTTGGAGCCGTTCCCTTTGGCTTGAATGCAGAAGAAATGGAAAGCTGGATTAGCTTTGGTGGAGGCCAAGCCCTTTGGGAAGAAGTGTATGAGCCTTTCAACATTCTCCCAATGCTGGGTGGTAATACTGGTGTACAAATGGGCGGCTGGTTTAATAAGGAAATAAATAGCCTGCAAGACTTTCAGGGATTAACCATGCGAATTCCAGGGCTAGGTGGAGAAGTTATCCAGAGAATTGGCGGTGTACCTGTAAACCTGGCAGCTGGCGATATCTATACTTCATTACAAACGGGCGTTATCGACGCCACAGAATTTGTTGGTCCACTTAATGACTTGGCTCTAGGATTCTACGATGTTGCAGATTATTACTATTTCCCAGGCTGGCATGAGGCGGGCTCACTACAGGAGTTTCTGTTTAATAAGGAATTGTTTGAAGCGTTACCCAGAGACTTGCAAGTCATAATGAGAACTGCAGCAAGCGCTGTTAGCGCGGCGATGGCGGATGAATTCAGAGTCCAAAATAGTAATGCCCTGTCAACGCTAATAAATGAGCATGGTGTTGAATTGCGGGAATTCCCTGCAGACTTAGCGGCAGAACTTTACGATGTTTCCCAAGACATCATTGACGAGCTGGGACAAAGCAGTGAAATTGGGCAACGCATACTTGCCTCGTATCGAGCCTTTGAAGCGCAGATTAAAGATTATCAGGACATATCAGAAGAAGCGTATATTCGAGTCAGGGCAGAGCAACGTTAACATTTATTGATCTTCAGGCGGAATTATTTAAACCGGCCTTGCTATTTTTGTTTAGCGGTCTTTTTTAGGAATTGCTCGGGTTCTTCCATCGCTGCCAATAGCAACAAAAGTAAACACCCCTTCGGAGACCTTGGTCCATTCCTCTCCGTTGACAACATGGCTAACCCACGCTTCAACCGAAACCCGAATCGATGATCGGCCAACCCCTAATATCTTTGTGTAACAAGCGACTATTGAGCCAAGGCTGATCGGCGCAAGAAAACTGATATTGTCTATAGCAACTGTAGCGACTGTGCCTTTAGCAACTTTTGAACTAGCTAAATGAGCAGCCATATCCATTTGGCTAGCCAGCCACCCACCTGGAATATCACCATCTTGATTGGTGTCGGCAGGTAAAGCAATAGTTTGGGTAGCGAGTTCCCCATCAGGATGAGGGTTGGGATCTAGGTCCAGGTTATCATTTTCAGCATTCATGGTTAGTTATCTTAAAGTAAGGAAGGAAGCCAGGTTGTTAGTCCAGGCCATATTGATAAAAGTGCCAACACAAAGACCTGGATCAAAATAAAAGGAATAACGCCTTTATAAATATCTTTGGTTAGCACTTCACTGGGTGCGGCACCACGCAAATAAAAGAGAGCAAAACCAAAGGGCGGTGTTAAGAATGAAGTTTGTAAATTGACGGCCAACATGATTCCAAGCCAGATAGGGTCAAGCCCCATGGCTAATAAAATGGGCCCAACAATCGGCACCACCATATAGGTTATTTCAATAAAATCGAGAATAAAGCCGAGTAAAAATACAACCAACATGACAAGGCTTACTGCAGTAATCACACCGCCAGGTAAGTTTTCAAAAAACTCCTCAACCAAAATGTCGCCGGAAAAGCCACGAAAAACTAATGAAAAAATAGCAGCGCCAATTAAGATCATATATACCATTGAGCTTACTTTTGCAGTAGACATGGAAACTTCCTTAAAAATTTTAAGGCTAAGCTGCCCTTTAGCTAGGGCCAATAAAATTGCGCCAAGTGCGCCGACACCGGCTGCTTCCGTAGGCGTGGCAGCCCCAAAAAGAATTGATCCAAGCACGGCTATTATTAACACCAGTGGTGGCAGCAGGCTTTTTAAAACTTTTTGGAAGATGCTGTTATTTTCTTTTATAGCATCGATTTCTTCCTGCCTGGCTGGAGGGGCGAAATCACTTCTAAAAATAGCCACTCCCAACATATATAATGAATATAAAACCACCAACAACAATCCAGGGATAATGGCGCCAGCAAAAAGGTCTCCAACAGAAACAGTTTGGGTCGAGAAAACTCCCATACTTATTTGCGCTTGTTGGTAGGCATTGGAGATAACGTCGCCGAGCAAAACCAAAGCGATGGAGGGCGGAATAATTTGGCCAAGGGTCCCTGTGGCGCAGATAGTGCCCGCAGCAAGGGAGGTTTTATAGCCTGCTTTCAACATGCTCGGAAGGGAAAGCACGCTCATTGTGACAACTGTAGCGCCAACAATTCCGGTACTTGCAGCTAGCAACATGCCAACAATAATAACCGAAAGCCCTAAGCCACCTCGCATTCGACCAAAAAGCAGAGCCATACCGCCTAACAGGTCTTCGGCAATTTTTGATTTTTCTAACATAACGCCCATAAATACAAACATGGGAACCGCAAAAAGTGTTGTGTTGGCGATGACACTACCATAGATGCGATTGGGTACTGCGCTTAAAAAAGCCGTATCAAAAGTTCCGGTTAAAACGCCAATACTGGCAAACACGATAGATGTCCCGGCCAGTGAAAAAGCGACTGGATAACCAGCGAGTAGTACCAGGCAAATGCAGATAAAAAGCAGGAAAGGCATTAATTCCATCATAGTGCGCTGATTTCCTCTTCTTCGTAATTTAGATCAGCGGCATTGGGCGAAAATAAAACGCAAAAGTTTCTTAGTATTTCTGCTATACCTTGAAGAATCAGGAAAAAGCACATTATCAGGATAGTTGATTTAAGTAGATAAACAAAAGGCAGGCCGTTGGCTTCAGGGGAGTCCTCAAGAATTGCCCAAGAAGACACCACATAGTCCCAGCAATATATAAGTATAAAAAACGAAACAGGCATTAATAAAAAAATTGACCCCAGAAGGTTGACCCAAGCCTTGTAGCGAACTGACGAAGGCCCATAAATAACATCAACTCGCACATGCCCGTTATGTTTGAGCGTAAAGCCAACAGAGCCAAAAACGACAATGGCATTTATATAAATAACGGATTCCTGAATAGCAATAGAACCAGTGTTGAAGACATAGCGACTGATAACAACATAGCAAGTAACGAGAACCATAAATACAGAAAAATATGCAGAACTCTTGCCTACAAGCTCCGAAAATCCATCTAGGTATTTATTTAAGGTTTGGATTTTATTCATTTACCAAGTAATTAGGGTGGGCATGTTCATCACTATAACAGTTTGAGGTGATGCTGTTACTCAGGGACTTATGAAATGAGAGAATAGCAAAATTTCGTTTATAAATGCAGCTAAATTAGCAGTAATCGCAGGCTCAACCATGCTAATAATAGGCTTACAAAAAGTACGATCAAAGCCAATACAGAGAAAAATAAAAACTTTAATCGGCTCAGCATGCGCTGGAGAAAAACATCTTTAGGTAGTACAGGATCAGGTAATTGTTGAAACACCTCAGTACTGGCTAGTAACAGCATCCCCCATAATGAAACAACAATAGAGGGCTCAAGTAGATTAAGAGTAAAAGCGGAGCGAACTAAAAGAGAACAAGCGGTCAGCAGTAAAGCCAAAAAGGTGACTATAATCAGAGTAATACGAAGAGGCTTCAAAAACCTGGCAAGGCGATTCAGATAGAGCAATATTCGTTTCAATACTGATGTCCACAAACAGCAGCAATTGCCATTGCAAGGTCAGAGGGCTCTACTTCAACGCCTTCAAGGTCTGTGTTCCAGTTGAGACCAACCATAGCATTATCCTCATGCATGCCAGGCAGCCATTCATCAAGAAAAGACTCCAGCGGAATGGCTTCAGGATGGTAAATTTCCCATTCTCCTGAACAAAGTAGATACGCAGCTTCCTTGCTGGAAAAAAATGGGAGAACCTCTGTCTCTTCAAACTCGATAGAAGGACATAAAGCCCAGCCCGTATCCCCCATTAAGCCCCAAACTTCAGCCTTGGAGGCAAGCTCAGATGCGAAGGCTGAAAGAGCCTCCTGCTCTTCTAAAGTAGTCAATAATAAGCCTTAAACATGAACCGTTAATAAATCGCAACTAACACCATGAGCGACACCAGTTGAGGTCGAGCCAAATAGCAATTCCCAGCCATGGCGGCCATGATTACCCATAATAATCAGGTCGGCCTCGATTTCAGAGGCTAACTCTTTAATCTCGCGAGCAGGTTGGCCCAATAAGGTATGCATGCGTGATGCAGGTATATCAATATTACCGCCCATCTCCAATAAAGACTGTTTCGCTTGTTCAGTTGCCTCATGGTGTAAACCCTCTACATCAATACTAGAAATTTCTATGGCATAACCAACAGCAATTGGCTCTATAACATGCACTAAATTCAGTTGCGCATCATAAGCTTTGGCTATACTGCGAGCCTTATCGAGAATAAGTGCTGAATCCTGGGAAAGATCTATTGCAACAAGTATATTTTTATATAAGCTCATTTCAAACTCTTTTAACGTTTTAAATGCCTTGTTTAACCAAGTGTAGTTATTACACTTCAGGACTACAAGTGAACAGTTGATGCAGGTCAATACAATCATTTCTGATAAAATCTGACTTCTTCAGGGAGAATGACATTGAAACAAGCAGAACAAGCGATCATAGAACTACCCGCCGGTTATGATAATGATGGCCAGACGGTATTGGAAAAACTAGAGGTTTATGTGCTTGAACAAGCCAATCACTATGAATTAAAAAATTCGCCATTACTCCTTCGAGGTCTGGCAAAAGGCGATATTATCCGCATCTCCGATCAAATAGCTGATAAATATGATGTAGTAAGGCATAGCGGTAATCTGGCTGTTCGGGTTTTTCGTAAAAAGGATATAGATTTACTAGAAAGCAGTTTGACACCTCAGGTTGAGATGCATGACGGGACCCTTGATATTAAAACGGATCGGGCGTTAAGTTACTCTTTACACGTCAATTTGGGATTTTCAGCAATAGAGGCATTGTTCGACAATGCCATGGCCGCTTATCCTGATTCAGTCTGGTATTATGGTAACGTCTACGATCCAGCTGATGGATTAACACCGCTAAATTGGTGGGACAGCTTTATAAATCAGGTTTAACCCAAGGATAAGATAAGAGAAAAAATGCTTATTGTTATATCGCCAGCAAAGACTTTAGATTTTGAATCGCCATTACCCTCCAGGAAGTTTTCTCAACCGCAGCTTCTTGAAGAATCCGACAAACTAATCAAAATACTAAGAGACTTGGACCCTGCAGATATTCAAGATTTAATGCATATCAGCTCAAAATTGGCAGAGCTTAATGTTTCCCGATATTTAAATTGGGAGAGACCCTTCACACCAAAAAATGCCAGACCAGCAGTATTTGCATTTAAAGGAGATGTTTATACAGGCCTGGAGGCTCAACACTACACAGACGCTGATCTCGACTTTGCCCAAGAGCATTTACGAATTTTATCGGGCCTTTATGGAGTATTACGGCCTTTGGATTTAATACAGCCATATCGTTTAGAAATGGGGACGAGTTTAAAAAATACTCAGGGAGAGTCGCTTTACGATTTTTGGGGAGAGCAATTGGCAAAAGCAATTTCTAAAGCCCTACAAGATCAGAAAGATAAAGTCTTAATTAACCTTGCGTCAAATGAATACTACAAAGCAATAAAAGGAAAAACAGGCGACGCAGAAATCATTACCCCCGTTTTTAAAGACTTTAAAAACGGGCAATATAAAGTAATCAGTTTTTTTGCAAAAAAAGCCAGAGGGCTTATGAGCTCATACATTATTAAAAATCGCATTAAAGATAAAAATGAGCTGACGGCATTTAGGGCTGAGGGTTATCGATATAGTAAAAAAGATTCAACTGAGCAGGAAATGGTGTTTTTCCGCAAGCAAAGTTAAATGTCAAACTAAAGCCCCAAATGCGCAAGTGACTCTAAAATTTCTAAAGCAATTCTGGCCGCTTTCGGATGCCTTTCTTCAAGTTCTTCCAGCAACTCTTCAGCAGCATCTTTGATATCCCCGTTGGCCGGTTTGGGCCCTTCCCAGCTATCAAGCTGAGCCTGAAGCTGCGCTAAAAGAAGCTCCTGTTGAGGGCTGGATTCTGAATCTGAAAGTTTCTCATGTAAGTCTGAAATCAGACCTCTAATTTTTTCTTTTGGCAAAATTCTCTCCAAATAATGACGGATGTCTAAGCTTATGCTGCTTACTTCATTGCTGCAAGTAAGAGGCTTGCGATTTATCAAAAGGTTGCAAGGATTTACCCTTTTTTAAAGGGAAGATGCTTTTCTGCAAGGACCTGATACTGTGACAAATGGTTTGTTTCTTCTTTTATAAACTCGTTGATAGCAGCACTAAATTGAGGGTGGGATATCCAATGATTGGAATATGTAAAAACAGGCTCAAAACCACGCTGGATTTTATGTTCACCTTGAGCTCCCGAATCAAACTTTTGCAACTTATGCTTGATACAGTATTCGATGCCCTGATAATAACAAGTTTCAAAGTGCAGAAATTGCCATTCTTCATCGCAGCCCCAATATCGGCCATATAGGGCGGCATCATCTTTAAAGCTCAACGCCCCGGCGATATAGTAATCATCCTTTTTTGCTAAAACGAGAAGAATTTTTTCTGGCATCAAACGAGCAATCTCAAGAAAAAAGGGTAATGTTAAATAAGCTGAGCGTCCACGAACAAGGTAAGTATTTTGATAAAACTTATAAAATATCTGCCACTGCTCAAGGCTCACTTCATTGCCATTAAGCCACTCAAATTGAATATTATTTTCTTTAATTTTTTTTCTTTCTTTCTTTAGATTTTTTCGCTTGCGAGAAGAAAACTGTAGAAGGAAACTGCCAAAATTAACATAATTTTTATTAAACCATTGATACTGACAACCCTGTCGTTGGGCCAGACCAAGAGCTGAAAAAGCGTCTGATAAATCCTTTTCAGGAAATAAAATATGCCAACTGGAAGCCTGTAAACGCTTAGCTTCTTGCAGAACGCTATTGATTATTTCTATGAGAATATCTTGTTTATTTGAATTTGGATCAATACAAATTCTTGGTCCCGCAGAAGGAGTAAACGGAATAGCTGTAACAAATTTCGGATAATATTCTAGGCCGTGTTGATAATATGCATCAGCCCAGGACCAATCAAAAACATACTCTCCCATTGAATTGTTTTTTAAATAAAGCGGCATTATTGCCAGAACTTCTCCAGCATCATCTTTGAGTAGCAAGTGTTTTGGTTTCCAGCCTGATCGGCTAGAGGCAGAACCGCTTTTTTCAAGGGCATATAAAAATTCGTGCCGCAGGAAAGGATATTCAGAAGCCAACAGCTTATTCCAGACAGCAGCAGGCACCAGGCTAATACTGTCTAAAAATTCTGTTGTGTATTTCTGGATCACGGCAGTCGACTGTTTATTGATAAAGGAATATGGGTTAAGGTGCGATTAAAATATAGTGGTCGTATTAATGAGTTTACAAGATTGGCAAACATGAACATAGGTTTAGAAAAAATAATACGGAATGCCGAAAAGGTATCCGTGCACGGCGGCCACAGCGGCCAGTTTTGCCAGCATGCTCAAGATGACCTGGAAAGCATTATTCAGGCCTATATTGAGCAAGGCTTCACCTGGGTAGGGATTACTGAACACATTCCTCCGATTTCCGACAAGATGCGATATCCTGATGAAGCAGAAGCTGGTTTAAGTGCTGAGTTTATGCAGCAACGTTTTGTTGAGTACTTTCGGCTTGGTCGCGACTTGCAGAATAAATACGCAAATCAAATTGAAATATTGCTCGCCTTTGAAATAGAAACCTATTCAGGCGCGAAGGATTATGTGCATGGGCTTATTAAACAGTTTCAGCCAGACTACCTGGTCGGCTCATTACACCATGTTAATGGCATTGGTATTGACTACAACAAGGAACATTACCAGCTGGCATTAGCTCAGTCTGGTTCTATGGTTCAGCTTTACTGTGATTATTTTGATTCACAGTTTGCTATGCTGCAAGAGTTTTGTCCGGCAGTTGTGGCTCATTTTGATTTAATCAGGGCTTTTGATCCTGCCTATTTAAGTACCCTTTCAGACCCTGTGGTTATTGAAAAAGTTGATCGGAATCTGAACTTCATTGCTGAAAATAAATTGATTCTGGATTTTAATTTGAGAGGTTTTGACAAGGGGCTGGAGCAATACCCGTCACTGCCTATTTTGAAAAAAGCGATGGCTAAAGAAATTGCTTTAGTACCAGGAGATGACTCCCACAGCATCAAATCAGTTGGCAGGAATTACGAAGCCGGCCTGGCCGTGTTGGCTAATCTTGGTGCATCCCTTGAGTGGCAGAAACCTGCACAGCTTAAGTACTAACTAAAAATATAATCCAGAATAGTAAAAACAAGAATCACCACGCCCACCCAATTATTATTGAGAAAGGCTTTAAAACAGAGCTCTGGCTGGCGATCCCAGGTTAAGGTATGTTGGTATATAAAAAAACTGGCAGCCAACAGGAGTCCAAACTGAAAGAAATTTCCCAGTTCGTAATAGTTAGCACAAAAAGACAGCGTGACTAAAAAAAACACCTGTAAAAAAGCTATAACGTAAATGTCACCCTCAGCAAATAAAATAGCGGTGGATTTAACGCCAATTTTTAAATCATCTTCACGATCAACCATGGCATACTGTGTATCAAATGCGATAGTCCAAAGCAAGGTTGCAATATATAAAAGCCATGCCTGTGCCGGCAAGGTGCCCGTTTGAGCAGTGAATGCCATTAGTCCTCCCCATGAAAATGCTGCGCCAAGAACGACCTGGGGCAAATGAGTATAGCGCTTCATGAAAGGATAAATTAAGGTCAGCCCCAAGGCTGCAAATGCCATCAAAATGGTAAGGGTATTTGTCATCAATACCAGCAAAAAGGCAATAAAGCATAGTGAAGCACACAATACTAAGGCTTCTTTTGGTTGCACTTTTGCTTTAACAATAGGACGGTTTTTGGTTCTAGCCACATGACCATCGAAACCGCGATCAGCATAATCATTTAAACAACAACCCGCGGCTCGCATTAGTATTGTGCCGATACAAAATATTAGCACCAGTTTGATATCAGGGGAGCCACTGGCTGCAATCCACAGGCACCAGAGCGTTGACCATAGAACAAGGTAAAACCCAATAGGGCGGTTCATCCGAGTTAAGTTCCAGTATATTGGTAACTTTAGAGCAACCAGAGGTAAACGTTGCTGAATGAGCTGCCAAAGCCTTAAGCGAAAAGAGCTAATAGTTTGCCTGATTTTTTGTAAGAGCGAGTTTGAATTCATAAGCACAACTTATTAAATGATGGTCAATTATAGACAGTCTTTGACGAGCATTGAATAAAAGAAATAGCGCTGTTTAAATAGCCTCAAGTTTCAGGAGTAAATCATGCTAAAAATTCAACTACATTGGCAGATACTAATAGCCATAATATTGGCGTTTATTTGTGGACAACTAACCGGCACTGAGCTTGGAGTTTTTGGTGTAAGTTTTTATGCCATGTATGACTTTATCGGCACAATGTTCCTGAATGCCCTGCGCATGATCATCGTGCCACTGATAACAGCATCTATTATTTGTGGTGTAGCAAATATGGGGGGGCGTAGTGATTTGGGCAAGCTAGGGGGCATGACGCTGGGATATTATGCATTGACCAGCACTCTGGCTATTCTGGTAGGCCTTTTCTATGTGAACCTGATAAGCCCCGGGATTATTGACGGCATTGCTGCTGGGGAGAGCTTAAACCTTAGTCTTGATCAAGGCACCTTGGCTTCAGCGGTGGCTAGTGTTGAGGGCCGGGGCAGCGCAGACATTGCGGCAATTTTTTTAAGAATGATTCCAACAAACATCGTTGCCGCTGCTGCAGAAGGGCAGATGCTAGGCCTAATCTTTTTTTCATTGGTCTTTGGGTATTTTATGACGCAAATCCCAAACCGTCAGGGCGAGGTATTGCTTAATTTCTGGCAGGGGATTTCCGAAACGATGATGCGTATTACGATGTGGATTATGCGCTTCGCACCTTATGGGGTCTTCGGTCTGGTGGCTGGAACTGTAGCAGAAACGGGGTTTTCAGCATTTCAGCCAATGTTGATCTTTTTTATTACGGTGCTATTAGCCCTGGCAACACATGTTTTTGTCGTTTTGCCTTTATTATTAAAATATGTCGGTGGACTTAGCCCCCTAGCGCATTTCAAGGTAATGGCGCCAGCGATTCTGATGGCCTTTTCCAGTGCGTCCTCCTCCGCCACCCTGCCCTTAACCATGGAACTGGTAGAAAAAAAAGCTGGAGTATCTGAAAAAACGACGAGTTTTGTTTTGCCTTTGGGTGCAACAGTCAATATGGACGGTACGGCGCTTTATGAGTGTGTTGCGGCAATTTTTCTTGCACAGGCTTACGGTCTGGACTTGAGTTTTGCAACACAGTTTACGGTGGTATTAATTGCGCTGTTAACCTCAATAGGCGTAGCGGGCATTCCTGCAGCCAGTCTGGTAGCTATCACGGTGATACTAACGGCTATAGGATTGCCTGTTGAAGCTATTGGTTTGCTGCTAGTAACAGACCGGATTCTGGATATGTTCAGAACAGCAGTAAACGTTTTTAGCGATTCCTGTGGCGCCGTCATTATTGCTAAACGACAAGGAGAGTTGGGGATACTAGAGCCTATACATTCCCATACTGTTGCTTAACTGAAAGCCAGCGTTCAATCAATGGATCAATATTGGCAGGATGCTGCTCTCTTAAATTTTCTGCCCAGGCTTTAATGTTATCAAGCAGGTGTGAATCCCGACTCAGGTTGGCAATTTTATATTCCATCAGGCCCGTTTGCCGAATCCCCAGGACCTCCCCAGGGCCTCGGATTTCCAAATCTTTTTGTGCGATGTAAAAGCCATCATTGCTGCCGCGCATGATTTCGAGGCGTTGCTTGCCTAACTCGGATAATGGGGATTGGTACAGTAAAAGGCAGTGACTTTTCTCACTGCCTCTGCCAACGCGCCCTCGCAGTTGATGCAATTGTGCGAGGCCAAGTCGTTCAGGATTTTCAATGATCATCAAAGAAGCATTTGGTACATCTACACCCACTTCGATGACGGTGGTCGCCACCAATAGCTTAATTGAGCCGGTTTTAAAGCGTCCCATAATTTCTGACTTCTCCCTGGCGTTCATTCGGCCATGAATCAAACCGACTTCTATGTGCTGTAACTGTTGTTGTAATTTAGCAAAAGTGACCTCAGCAGCTTGGCATTGCAATACTTCTGATTCCTCGATTAGCGTGCAGACCCAATAAGCTTGACGACCGCTGGCGCAAGCATCTTGGATTCTTTCAATCACCTGGGGCCGGCGGTTTTCGGCAATCAACACCGTATTTACAGGGGAGCGACCTGGAGGCAGCTCATCAATAATGGAGCAATCAAGGTCAGCATAAGCGCTCATCATTAAGGTTCTGGGTATAGGAGTAGCAGTCATGATAAGTTGGTGGGGGCTTAGGCCATGATTTTGTCCTTTTTCACGTAGCGCCAGGCGTTGATGAACGCCAAAGCGATGCTGTTCGTCAATTACCATTAAACCCAGGCGTTTGAATATTACTTCTTCTTGGAATAAGGCGTGTGTCCCAATAACAATATGTGCTTGGCCATTGCCAATTAAAGCGAGTGCTTCTGCACGCTTTGTGCCTTTAACTTTACCACTCAGAAACGCAATTTCGGCGTCGAGATTTTTCAGCAGCTCCGAGAAGTTTAAAAAATGTTGTTCAGCAAGAATTTCTGTTGGCGCCATTACGGCTACCTGATACCCATTCCCGGTCGTCTGCAGCGCAGCAAGAATGGCAACGATGGTCTTGCCTGAACCTACATCACCCTGGATTAATCTGAGCATGGGCTTGTTAGTCGCAAGGTCCTTACAGACATCAGAAAAAACTTTTTGCTGAGCCTTGGTCAGCTTGAAGGGCAGGTTTTGAAGTAAGGCAGGAATGAGCTTGGTGTCAGCGTTCAAGGGCGGCGCTTTATCCTGTTGGGCATTTTCCCTAAGTCGGCGCAGGCATAAGTAGTGAGCCAAAAGCTCTTCAAAAGCGAGTCTTTGTTGAGTGGGATGCAAGCCGGCTTCCAGCTTGTCTAGTTGAGCATTTTTGGGAGGCTGGTGTATGTAAAGCAAGGCATCTTTTAAACTGTGAGTGCTGAATTCCTGATTCAGTTTAGCGGGGAAATAATCTTTTAAATAAGCACCTTGCTTCAGGAGAATCAATGCTTGTTCGATAATGCTTCGTAGCCTGTTTTGCTGCAGACCGTCAGTACTGGGATAAATTGGTGTTAGGGTTTTGGAGCTGGGGAACTGGTCCTGTTCACCGATAATTTTATATTCAGGATGATAGAGCTCGATGCCGCTACGCCCCCATCTGACTTCCCCAAAGCAGCGTATTCGCCGGCCCTCTACCAAGCTGTTTTTCTGAGCGCCACTAAAATGAAAGAAGCGCAGAGTGGCAATACCACTTTGATCCTGAATTTTGACTAAAAGGCTTCTGCGACGACCAAAAACGATCGCACTCCCCAAAATATGGCCTTCAATGACCACATCTGAACCAACTTGAAGGCCTGCAATGGATGTGACGCGGGTTCTATCCTGATAGCGAAAGGGCAGATGGAAAAGCAAATCAAGAGGGTGGTGAATGTTGAGGTTGGCAAGCTTTTTCTGAAGGGCAGGACCAACTCCCTTCAGATGGGTCAAAGGTATCTGAGTTAAGTCTTTGTAAGAAACTGTGGTGCTTTTTTGAACCATAGTTTTATTTGCGTCAATTGAATTGCCCGGTAGTTCAGGGTTTTATTTTTAGCCAGGGCGTGCCAAGTGATGAGGCTAAAAAGTTTGTGTTAGATACTGAAGCCATGGTCAAACAACAAAAGATTAATGCTTGAGTTAATTCTTTATACGGCTGACTTTTATAACTGATTTTATCACTCTCACTTTTTTCATTACATTTGCCAGGTGAATACGGTTTCTGACGTTAATTGTCAGATTAACGATGCTAAATTGAGCGTCACGATCTGAGGTACTTATTTTATCGATGTTGGCTTCATTAGAAGTAATGACGTTTGCCAGAGTGGCTATCAGGCCTCGCTGATGTTCGATTTCAACTCTTAGCTCAACAGGAAATTCACCTTCTACACCAGGGTCCCAGCGTAAGGCCAAATATTTTTTGGGGTCATTAAGCACTTCAGCCACATTGTTGCAGCTTTCAAGATGTACAACCATTCCCTTGCCCGAGCTGATATAGCCAACAATATGGTCGCCAGGAATTGGATGACAACATTTGGCAAAAGTCATAACCATTCCTTCAGCACCATGTATGGCTAGGGCTGCGTCCTGCTCGCCCAGTTGTTCCAGGTTCTTGCCATCGTCAGGCAGGAGGCGGCGTGCAACGATATAAGCCATACGGTTACCTAGGCCGATATCCTCCAGCAGATCATCAAGCACATCAAAGTCCGTTTCCTCTAGCAGGCCGCCGACATTATTCTTAGGAATGTTTGATAGGTTATAACCAAAACCCGCTAATGTTTTATTCAGCAGTCGCCTGCCAAGCGTAATAGCTTCGGAGCGTCGTTGATTTTTTAGATAATGCCGTATATTGCTTCGGGCTTTACCCGTAACCACAAAATTTAGCCAGGCAGGATTTGGATAAGAACCGGAAGCTATAATTTCTACCGTTTGCCCACTTTGTAAAACCTGGCTTAGGGGAGCAAGACGGCGATTGATTCGACATGCAACACAGGAATTCCCTACATCGGTGTGCACAGCATAAGCAAAATCGACAGCGGTAGATCCGGCCGGTAATTCCAGGATGGCACCTTTAGGTGTAAACACATAAATTTCATCTGGGAATAAATCCGTTTTAACATGTTCTACAAACTCCTGGGAGCTGCCCGCTTGTTTCTGCATTTCAAGCAGGCCTTGCACCCATTGTCTGGCACGGATATGGCTTTGATTGGGCATCTGTTCTTCTGATTTATACAACCAGTGTGCTGCAATTCCGTTATTGGCCATCGCTTCCATGTCTTCAGTGCGAATCTGAATTTCAATCGGGATGGCATGTATGCTGAACAACGTTGTATGCAAGGATTGATAACCATTTACTTTAGGAATGGCGATATAGTCTTTGAAACGTCCAGGAACAGGCTTATAGAGATTGTGAACGGCGCCTAAAATTCGGTAGCAAGTATCGACTTCATCAGTAACTATTCGAAAAGCGAAGACGTCGGTAATTTCTCGAAAAGAAATACGTTTTTCGCGCATTTTGTTATAGATACTATAAATATGTTTTTTTCTGCCCAGCACTCGTCCTGGGAGGTTTTCTCTTTGCAGGCAGGCAGTCAGAGCAGCTTCAATTTGTAAAACGATAGCCTTGCGATTACCCCCTATACTTTTAACAGCAGCCTCCAGCCTGCGTGCACGCATGGGGTAAAGCGCCTCAAAACCTCTTTCCTCAAATTCAATTCGCATATTATTCATTCCAAGCCGATTGGCAATAGGCGCATAAATATCAAGCGTTTCACGGGCAATACGGCGTTGTTTTTCAGGTTTGAGAGCAGAAAGTGTCCGCATATTGTGCATGCGGTCGGCCAACTTGACCAGGATAACCCGGATGTCCTTGGCCATGGCCAAGGCCATTTTTTGAAAATTTTCTGCTTGTGCTTCAGCCTGTGTGCTGAATTCAATACGGTTTAATTTACTTACGCCATCAACTATATCAGCGACGGAGCTGCCAAACTGTCCGGAAATGGCTTCTTTAGTTAAACCAGCATCCTCAATTACATCATGAAGCATGGCTGCAGCAACACTTTGATGGTCCATGTGCATCTCTCGCAAGATGCCGGCAACGGCCAGAGGATGAGTAACATAGGGGGCGCCAGAAATACGGAATTGGCCATCATGAGCCTGCTCAGCATAATAATAGGCGCGTCGTACTAGATTAACCTGGTCAGATTCCAGGTATTCAGTCAGGCTTTCAGCGAGTGTATCAATGGTGTTAATTTTAGCCTCCACTAAGGACAGCAGAGGCTAGCTAGTGCGATGACTCTACTGTTCTTCGATTTCTCCATCGACATCAGCAGAGTTTGTTGTATCGTCGGATTCTTCGGGGAGCAGTTCCGCATCCATGGCATCTTCAATAGAGATATCATTTTTTGGCGTACTAGCAGCACCTTCTTCCGCGGCAGCTTCATCAGTTTCCAGATAAGCAACACTTTCTTCTGCTTCAGACTGGGGAGTATCAATTAAAATTGATGCGTCCACAAGTTGTTCTGCGATTTCTCGAAGGGCAAGAACAGTTGGTTTGTCTTTATCTTCAGATACCATTGGTTCTTTGCCGCCAGTTTGAATTTGGCGAGCACGTTTGCTGGCTACCATAACCAGTTCAAATCGGTTTTCTACATGTTCTAAACAATCTTCAACAGTAATTCGTGCCATTTTGTATCCTGTTTAGGCTTTAGAGCCAGAGCTATAGAGAAAATTTCCTGATTTTTCAGGGGGCGGCAATTATAAAGTGTTTATTACAATTATGGTAGCAAGCTTTGCAACAATGCATCTAAAGACGCCTTATCGCTGACTGACGGCTCATATTGCCCGTTGATAATATCCATAAGTCCATTTAGCGCGGCTTCGAAATTATCATTGACCAACAAATAATCTGCCTGAGCATAATGTGAGAGTTCATTAACAGCCTCAGCCATACGTTTTTCGATAACAGTCGCGTCATCCTGTCCTCTGGAGGTTAATCTCGCACGTAAAGCCTCCAAAGAGGGGGGTAATATAAAAATGCTGATAGCTTCCGGCATAATTTGTTTCACTTGAGCCGCCCCTTGCCAGTCTATTTCCAGAATCACGCTACAACCCTGCTTAAGACGTTGATTAACCCAGGCCTTTGAAGTGCCGTAATTGTTACCGAAGACTTCGGCATGTTCAAGAAACTCACCTTTTTCGACCATCTTAGCGAAAGCTTCAGCACTGATAAAATGATAATTGGTTCCATCAATTTCTCCAGGACGCATCGGGCGTGTCGTGTGTGACACTGAAACACAAAGGTTTTCACCCTGAGCATCATTAGCCGCTCTTATCAGGGCATCGACTAAAGATGTTTTTCCCGCACCTGAAGGAGCCGAGATTAAAAAAAGAGAACCAGCAGACATATGTTAGATGTTTATCAGTTATTCAATATTTTGTATTTGTTCGCGCATTTGCTCTATTAAAACCTTAAGCTCAACCGCATTCAGCGTGGTTTCAATGACTACAGCCTTCGAGCAAATGGTATTGGCTTCACGATTAAGCTCTTGCATTAAAAAATCCAGCTTGCGGCCGACGGCACCAGCTTGGCCGAGGATATTTCTTACCTCCTGAACATGAGCCTGCAAACGATCAGTTTCTTCAGAAATATCTGCTTTTTGTGCAAGCAAAACCATTTCTTGTTCTAGCCGACCAGGGTCCAGAGTATCGGCTAGCTCTCCTAAAGCCTCTTTTAGCCTGCTGTGCTGGTTTTGCAAGATTTCAGGCATTGCATGTTTTATTTCGCCAACTATCTTGGCTATGCTCTCAAGCCTTTGCTCAATAAAACTTTTAAGTTGGGCGCCTTCATTTTCTCTTTGCGTCTGCAAGCCAGTCAAACAGCTCTTAAACAAAGAGACTAATTCAGCTTCAATTTCTTTTGCATCCTGCTTGCTTTCTTGCACTATGCCAGGCCAGCGCAGCACATCCAGTGTGGTTGGTTGTTGCAATTCAGGCATAAGTGTTGAGATTTCTGCATTGGCGGCATTTATTTGTTTAAGCAAATGGGGATCAACACTGATCGAGCCAACAGAAGGATTTGGAGAGAATTTTAATTGTGCGTCAATTTTCCCTCTGCTTAAATTTTTTCGCAATAAATCACGACAAAGGGTTTCCGCCGACCGTAATGATTCGGGGAGCCTTAAACTGGTTTCAAGATAGCGGTGGTTAACAGAACGAATTTCCCAAACTAAAGTGCCCCACTCGTATTCTGCCTGCTGTCGGGCAAAGGCCGTCATGCTTTGTGTCATTTTGCTGCTCTGTACCAAAAAATAAGGCTTGCACTATAGCGGATTTACCTGATTTTATAAAATTCATTTAAAGATGAGCAGCTAGCCATTACAATGAATTTTAATAACTGATTTAAAATCAATTGGGGTAAGCATGTCTGAACTGAACCGTCCAAGCGGAAGAGCCGCTGATGAGTTACGTGAAATTAAAATCACTCGAAATTATACCAAGCATGCCGAGGGCTCTGTGCTGGTAGAGTTCGGAGATACAAAAGTATTATGTACGGCAAGCGTGGAGGCTACTGTCCCCAGGTTTTTAAAAGGCAAAGGACAAGGCTGGGTAACAGCTGAATATGGCATGTTGCCACGCTCAACGGGCTCGCGCATGGACCGCGAAGCGGCAAGAGGAAAACAAAGCGGTCGCACGCAAGAAATTCAACGCCTGATAGGCCGTTCCCTGCGAGCTGCGGTAGACATGACAAAGCTCGGGGAGAATACTCTAAAAATTGATTGTGATGTAATACAGGCAGATGGCGGTACCCGTACTGCCTCAATTACAGGAGCATGTGTCGCTTTAGTTGATGCCTTAAATGTCATGCAAAATAAAGGTTTAATTAAGCAGATGCCTTTAAAACAAATGATAGCATCGGTCTCTGTTGGTATTTATCAGGGAGTGCCGGTCTTGGACCTGGACTATCTGGAAGATTCTTCTGCAGAAACGGATATGAATATTGTCATGACAAGCAATGGTGGTTTCATCGAGGTTCAGGGGACTGGTGAAGATGGCGAATTTAGCGCTGATGAGTTGGGCAAGCTTATCTCATTAGCGCAAAGTGGTATTGTCCGGCTTTTCTCCGCTCAACAGGAAGCGCTAACTATTTAATATGAAACATTTTCAGACTCAGTTTTTAGATTTTGCAACAAGTGAAGACATCTTGAGCTTTGGAAAATTTACTCTAAAGTCTGGCCGTAAAAGCCCGTATTTTTTTAATGCGGGCTTATTTAATTCCGGGGCCTCACTGGCACAGGTGGGAAGAAGTTATGCTGCAGCCATAGCAGAAGCAAATCTGGACTTTGATGTCTTGTTTGGGCCCGCCTACAAGGGCATCCCTCTGGTCGCTTCAACGGCTATCGCTTTAAGCCAGGATTTCGGAATAAATAAACCCTACTGCTATAACCGCAAAGAAGCTAAAGATCACGGCGAAGGAGGCACCATTGTTGGGGCAAAGCTGGCAGGCAGGGTCTTGATTATTGATGATGTTATAACAGCAGGAACGGCAATTCGGGAAGTCATGGGTTTAATTACTGAAGCAGGTGCAGAAGCAACCGGTGTAGTTGTTGCCCTGGATAGACAGGAAAAAGGCAATGGAGAATTATCAGCGATTCAGGAAATTGAAACGGACTATGACATGCCAGTGATAAGCATAATTAACTTGCAGCAAATTTTAGATTATCTCAGCCTCAAAGCAGACAATGGCTTTAAGGAAAGTTTAGAGGCCATGAAGGCTTATAAAGTCAGTTATGGGGTATAAAGCAAATTTGTTTTTAACAAAAGCCACTGCTCGCTCCAACCTTCTGTTGGTAAACGTTTAAAATCAGTACGGACATATTGAGAAATTTTTCCTTCTGTAAAGGCCAGCAATAAATTTGCCGTTGCTGTCACTGTTTGGTGTGTCCTTAAACCTTCTTTAATTTCAGCTTCTCTGAGCAGTTGCTTTAATTGTGTTTCGAGACGTTCAAAAATCTGGCTGACCTGGGTACGCAACCGTTCTGGCTCTCCAGCCAAAGCATCACCATTTAACACGCGTGTTATACCCGGGTTCTTTTCTGCAAAGGTCAGGGTCAAGAACATGATTTTTTCACACTGGCTTAAAATAGAACTTTCATCGCTGATGATTCGGTTTATTCGTGAAAACAGGGTTGTATCAATAAAATTGATTAAACCTTCGAACATTCTCGCTTTACTAGGGAAATGTCGGTAAAGGGCAGCCTCTGAAACACCTACTTTATCGGCAAGTGTCGAGGTTGTAATTCGTCTGCCCGGGTTTTCCTGCAGCATTTGAGCAAGCACTTGCAGGATATGGTCGCGACGGGAGATTTTTTCGTTACTTGCCATGCCTGCTCTCCTAATTAAGTTGAGGGTTCAAGGCGATTACTAATTTGCGTGCCAACACCTTTGTTGGTGAATATTTCAAGCAATACTGCATGAGGTACCCGGCCATCAATTATCTGGGCGCTTTTGACCCCAGAATTTACAGCATCCAGGGCACAACGGATTTTAGGTAGCATGCCTCCATGAATAGTGCCATCAGCTATTAGCTCATCAACCTCTTTCGTGCTTAAACCAGTCAAAACCTTTCCAGCTTTATCCTGCACGCCTGCGATATTAGTTAATAGCACCAGCTTCTCTGCCTGTAAAAGCTGGGCCAGTTTGCCAGCAACGAGATCGGCATTAATGTTATATGAAGAGCCATCTTCACCCGTGCCGATGGGAGCAATAACTGGTATAAAATTACTTTGAGTGATCATTTGAATGATCTCAGGATTTATGCTCTCAACTTCTCCAACGTGGCCAATATCGATAATTTCAGGCGACAGCATTTCGGGCCTTTGGCGCGACATTTTTAATTTTCGAGCGCGGATAAAATCGCCATCCTTGCCGGTCAAGCCAATTGCTTTACCGCCATTTTTATTTAAAAGGGAAACGATGCTTTTATTCACCAAGCCGCCAAGCACCATTTCTACTACGTCCATGGTAGCGCTGTCAGTCACGCGCATACCGTCAATAAAACTTGTTTTGATATTCAGTTTTTCCAGAAGAGCGCCTATCTGGGGACCGCCCCCATGCACAACAATAGGATGCATGCCCACTAACTTCATTAGCACGATATCACGAGCAAAGCTGTTCTTAAGCGTTTCATCAGTCATGGCATTACCGCCATATTTAACAACGATAGTTTTGCCCGTAAAGCGCTGTATATACGGTAGTGCCTCTGTAAGAACGCCTGCTATATTGCTTGCAGCATCTAGATCTAGAGTCATAAGTTTTTCCAGAATGTAATAAGCGAATACTCACTAACTTATAGTTGTCTGAATTATAAGGAATAAATTTAGATTTGCCCAGAAAGGCTATGATTTAAATTCAGCAGAAGTGCTTTCTGCTCGGGAGTCAGGAAGCCAGAGGCGTATAGTTAAATAAACAACTTCCCATATTCCTCGCGGAGCAGGTTCTTTTGTACCTTGCCCATGGTGTTTCTAGGCAACTCAGGTTTAACAATAATTTTCTTGGGGACCTTGTAAGCCGCAAGTCGGTCTTTTAGCAGATTAATCATGGCTTGCTCGTCAAAAGCCTGATCAGGATTTGAAAGTACTACAATAGCAATAACTGCTTCCCCAAAATCAGGATGATTCACGCCAACAACCGCACTTTCAAGAATGGTTTCGAAATCATCCATAACCAGCTCGATCTCTTTAGGATAGACATTGAACCCGCCAGAGATAATCAAATCCTTATTGCGGCCAACGATACTGATACGTCCATCGTCAGCTTCTTTGACCAGGTCGCCAGTAATGAAATATCCATCCCTAAATTCTTGTTTGGTTTTTTCAGGGTTGCGCCAATAACCTTTGAAAATATTGGGGCCTTTGACTTGCAAGGTGCCAATAGAACCGGGACTTAAGACCTTGCCATCATCATTACATACCCGATATGTCACTTCTGGCAGGGCTAAACCAACAGTGCCGGGAATTCTTTCATCATTCAGAGGATTTGAAGCAAGGATACCGGTTTCAGACATGCCATAGCGTTCGAGAATTTGGTGACCACTGCGTTCGTAAAATTCTTTAAAGGTTTCCTCTAATAAGGGCGCAGAACCTGAGACGAAAAGTCGCATGTTTCGGCATAACTCGGGGTTTAAAGCGTCTTCTTGCAAGAGGCGGGTGTAAAAGGTTGGAACACCCATTAATACGGTAGCTTTCGGGATAAGCTGTATGAGTTGTTTGACATCAAAGCGTGACAAAAACAACATGCTCGAGCCTCCCAGCAAGGCTGAATGAAGCGCAACAAACAAGCCATGAATATGAAAAATTGGCAAGGCGTGAATAAGCACATCATCTTTTTGCCAGCCCCAGAGTGAATACAGGCTTTTGGAATTGTTGTCCAGGTTGCCATGACTTAACATTGCCCCCTTGGGTTTGCCAGTGGTCCCAGAGGTATAAATAATGACGGCTATATCATCAGCATCTACCGGCTCAACCTCATGCTCATCAGGCAGCTCTTTTAAACTATCAAATAAGCTTCCATGACCGTTTTCATCCAGTTCTAGCACAGAAGGAATATTGTGCTTGGCAAAAAGTTCTTCAAGCTTTCTCCTTTGTGAAGTGCTACAAACAAAAAGGTCCGGTTTAGTATCTTCTATAAAATAATCCAGCTCATCATTGGTATAACCATTATTAAGAGGAACATAAATTGCACCTGAGCGTAGACAGGCCAGATACAGTGCTATAGCCAGCGGTGTTTTGGGCGTTTGCGCCAGGACTCGTGCTCCGGCATTAATATTTAGACCTTTCAATAAATTAGCGGTCTGCGCCGTTAGCTTTTCCAGCTCTAGATAAGTTAGCTCCGGGAAGTCTGGTCCGCTTATGCAGGGTTTAGAATAAGACGCTTGGATACCCTGCTGTAAGCTTAAGTAAAAATTGGCATTTGTAGGCATAATTGAAAGATATAGATTAAATATTTATGGATAGTTCAGGTAAGATTCTTGTAATTTCATGACTAAATATAGTTTTAATTTTTAGTAAAGCCTGCTCAGTGCTTGCTTCAAAACGCAGCATTAAATTAGGGGTTGTGTTTGAGGCGCGAATTATACCCCAGCCAAAATCAAAAGATACACGAAGGCCGTCGAGCATGTCGACCTGAGCACCATCAATGCAAAAGCTTTGAGCTAAAGTCTGCATTAAATTAAATTTTTGATTTTCAGGAACGGCAATAAAGATTTCCGGGGTATTGACGCTTTCAGGTAAAGCACTAATTATCTCGTCAGCAGAAAAATTATTTTTATCCATGAGTTCAATAAAACGAACGGCAGCATAAATTCCATCATCAAACCCAAACCACCGATGCCTAAAAAATATATGAGCTGAATATTCTCCGCCAATAAGAGCGCCTGACTCGGCCATGGCTTTTTTTACATAAGAGTGGCCGCTTCTGCATATCAAGGGTTTGCCATGATATTCCTTAATCAGAGCATGAAGATTTTGAGAGCTTTTCACATCGAAAACTACGGTTGCGTCTTCATGTTGAGGAAGAATATCTTTCACAAAAGCCATAAGAAGTTTGTCCGCATC
>Ga0222714_10001213_pt1 | contig 29211 bp, 29 predicted proteins | sample C33_3DmetaG_FD_165048 | JGI IMG/M metagenome (GOLD analysis project Ga0222714, IMG submission 165048) | Estuarine water microbial communities from San Francisco Bay, California, United States - C33_3D | ecosystem: Environmental > Aquatic > Marine > Unclassified | place: USA: California... | reverse complement strand
TAGACAAGCTTCTATTAGTGCTATGCAGAATAGAGGTAGACTAACTCGTGCGGGTGCGTTTGGTGGTAGCCGCCAAGCTATTATGGACGCCGAAGCGGATAGAAATTTACAGCAGAATTTAGCTAGTATAACAGGTCAAGGTTACGCCACAGCTTATGATAGAGCGGCTAATCTATTTTCAGACGAGCAAACCCGTAAACGCCAAGGTCAACAAGACGTTAATCAGTACATACAAAATGTGCTAGAGGCACAAGCTGCTGGCGGTGCTCAACAACGTGGTATTGAGAGTGAAGGTATTGCTGCTGATATTAAACAATTTGAGACTGAGAGAGACTTCCCTTATCAACAGTTAAAATTCCAGCAGGGTTTACTATCAGGATTACCTACAACTTCTTATACAGTTCCCTACGTACAACCTAGTGCTTACCAAACAACTATGTCAGGGGCAAAAGATATACTAGGAATAATTAAAGGTTTATTTTAAGGGTTAAAGGACAAGACATGTCGATTGATAGAGATGTAAATAGTGTTGTAGAGGCTTATAGAGGCAACGACTACGCTTTGCAAGAAAGGTATGCTATAGATAAACGGTTAATAGACTTACTTGCCCTACAAAAATTAAAGTCAGAGCGAGAGGCTGCTACAAAAGAAATACAGATGAAAGAGCAAGTCCCCCATACTACAGTTGTGGATCAACTCAAACAACAGATAGTTGGTGGTATGCCCCAAGAAGGTATTCTTGCAGCGGCTCAAGGTGGTATGGTACGGGGCTTTGCTGAAGGGGGAGAAATTGATTTAAATGAGGCAGTACAAACTTTACCGTTTGATGCAACTGTAGATGTTGATCCAGACAAGCTTAGTCAAACTTTACCGTTTGATGCAACTGTAGATGTTGATCCAGACAAGTTGGAAAAGTTATTAGGCTCTAGCACGGTACGGCAAAAAATAATTAACAAGTACGATTTTGATCCAGTTGACGTGGCTGAAGAAGTGGGGCTTGATCCAGAACTTTTACTGAAAGTAATCGAAGCCGAAAGCGGTGGTAATCAAGACTCTGTCAGTGGAGCTGGCGCTGTTGGCCTGATGCAGCTTATGCCCGGCACCGCTCGTGATCTAGGTGTAGACCCTAACGATCCGATGCAAAACGTTCGTGGGGGCGCACGTTACCTAAGACAGCAACTGGACGAGTTCGGAGATATTCCTACAGCTCTCGCGGCTTATAATGCTGGTCCGGGATTAGTTCGTAATCACGGTATTCCTGATTACAAAGAAACCAGAGACTACATAAACCGGATCCTTGGTAAAAACGTAGCTGTTGCTACAAATGAAGAAGCTGTAGATGCTGATCCAGACGAGATGGAAAAGTTATTAGACTCTAGCTCTGAAGAAGGAACTGTTGAAAACCCTGATACAGGAGAACAATTAACTAAAATTGGGGGAGCTATTGCGGATTGGGCTTATGATAATCCTATGGATGCACTATCTTTAGGTCTTACGTTTTTACCCGGCATAGGTTGGGGCGCATTGGCTGGAATAAGAGGCTTGGGCTTGGCTTATAAAGCGCTTAAAGGTATAGACTATTTAAGAACAAGTAAAAACATTGGTCAGGGTATAGTTAAAGGTTCACAAGGTTTAGGTAGGCTTGCTCAAAAAGGATTTACTATTCCTAAAACCCGAATTCCTAAAGGACAAGCTGGCGCTGGACAATTTGTAAAAGGCGGTAGTAGGGCTTTTTCACTAGGAAGAACAGCAGTAGTTGGTGGTCCTTTAACAGGGTGGGCATTAAGGAGTATTGGTGATTTATATGAAAACGGCTTTTCTGACGAAGATATAGAAGAAGCTATCGCTAGTGGTCAGTTAACTCAAGTATCAGGTACAGATACAGATACAAGTACAGGTGCTACAGGTACAGGTACAGGTACAGATACAGATACAAGTACAGGTGCTACAGGTGCTACAGGTACAGGTGCTACAGGTACAGGTGCTACAGGTACAGGTGCTACAGGTACAGGTGCGACTACCGAGTCTCCTAGGAGGAGTGCATATGATAAACTTATGGAAGATTATGGCGCTACTTATAAAGATCAAATAGCTAACCTTAATAAAGAAGATAGAATAAAAAGAAGAGAAGATAGACTCGCTAGATTAGCTGAAATCAGTAAACCAGAAGAAAGAAGTTTTTTAGACATGGCTAGTGACTTTTTAGCGGGAGCTGCTGCTAGTGGTATAGGGGGAGGTGGCGATGCGTTACGTCAAGCCGAAATTGCTAGTCGGAAACGTAAGAAAGACTATCAAACAATGTTGGTCGAGAATGAAGAGAAAATTGATGACTTAGCGCAAACACTAGACGATCAAGAAATGGCTATTAAACTTACCGCTGCTACCAGTGAGTATGCTCGTGATATAGCTCGACAAGCTATGCTTCTTGATAGAGGAGAAAAAAGAGACAAACTTGTAGCTGACGCTCTTCTTAAAATAGCTGAAATGCAAGCTAACATGTTAAACCTTAATTTTACGTATAAGCAAGCGCAACAAAATGGAGATTTAAAGCAAGTGCGGGAAATAGAATCCTCAGTTAGGCAAACAGTTAATGATCTTGAGGAAATAAAAATGTTACGAAATTTAACGGGTCTCAAGGAATTTGGTTCATCAAGTGGTGCGTCATCATCTAGACTAGTTTATGGTACACCGTACGTACCAATAAAGTAAGAAGTATTTATGTATACACTAGAACAACTTGAAATAGGACTTTCTAGAGCCACTGAAGCTGGAGATCAAAATGCTGTAAATGAGTTAGCAGCAGCTATTTATAGTATGCAGTCACCTAGCTCTGCACCTACATATACACTAGAACAACTTCAAGCGGGACTCGCTAACGCTCAAGCTGCGGGTGATACCGCCGCTATAAATGAGTTATCAGCAGCTATTTCTAGTATGCAGTCACCTAGCTCTGCACCTACATATACACTAGAACAACTTCAAGCGGGACTCGCTAACGCTCAAGCTGCGGGAGATCAAAACGCTATAAATGAGTTATCAGCGGCTATTTCTAGTATGCAGCCGCCAGAGCCATCTCCAGAAGACCAGTCTTTTTTACGTGAAATAGCCGACATACCGATTGGAGCTACTAAAAGTATAATTGGGGGTATTCGGTTTATTTCGGATTCTTTTGGTGCAAGTAATGAACTTTCTGATGTTTTACTTGATACTGAAAACTATCTCGCTGATTTAATCAGCGCACAGTCCAAAAACGATGGAAGTGAAATGGCTCGTATTATGGACGAAGCTAAAGATAAAGGTGTTGCGGATCAGGTTTTGGCAGGAATTAAGGCACTTTCTGTAGCCCCTGTTGATGTAATAGTCTCCGCTTTAGGTACATCCGCCCCAATAATTATAGCGGGATTATTGGGTGGACCTTATGCTGCTTTAGCCGCCGCAGGGACTATGGGTCTGGGCGTTGTAAAAAGTGCTGTATATGATGCGGTTACTGAGGGGCTTACCGAAACTGGTGGGTATACACCAGAAGAAATAGAACGTCTAGCTCTAGAAGCCCAAGAATATGGCGGCGAAAACACTGATATGATACTCGCGGGAGGAGCGTTAGGTGTTCTAGCAGGTAGAGGCATAGAACCATTACTTGCGAAGGGTATACAAAACAAGATACAAGGGAAGGTAATTGGAGAAGCCGTAAAACAAGGTACTCTTAAAACAATCGCTAAAAAAGCGGGAAAAGCTGGAGTGTTAGAGGCTGTACCAGAATTCTTCCAAGGTTCTCAGGAACAATTATCTCGTAACATTGCCCAACAACGGGTCGGATTAGATACTCCCACTATGCGCGGTGTCGTGGGTCAAGGTACATTAGAGAGTTTGGCTGGTGGCGCACTTGGTACTGCTATCGGCGGTATAAGTGCTATTCCTAGTAGACCTGCTGTAGAGCAAGAAGAAGAAGGTACTCAAACAAGTGGATTTTTTGTGCCTGAAAGCCTAGAGCTAGATGCGGAAATTACTGACGACGAAGAAGATGTCGCTGTAGAAAGCTTGCGTTCACAAGATAAAAATCTGACTCCCACTAACCTAAAAGAAGAAGTTAAGCGTAATCGTCTTGCACTCAAACAGCTACAAGGTAGAGGTTTAGATTTAGCTGATCCAGAAACGGAACGAGAAGTACGAAAAGAATACGAAAATATACGCTCTCTTATTGATCTAGCCGAAACCGAAGAAACTGTTACTGGGGAACTTTTTGACCTTTTAGGTGTTAAAGCTAAAGCTGATGTACGCAAAAACTTTATTGGTAAACCTATAAGAGAATCTATCGCAGAACTTAGTCAGTATGCAAATAGGTTCGGTAAAGCCACCACCGTAAGAAAACGCATTAAAGATTTCACAAGTAGTTACAATATTTTATTCCCTGTTGAAGAAGTTTCTGAAGAACAAGCTGACGCTAAAAAAGATACTGACGCTGAACAAGTCGTTGGTGAACCTCGTGTTGTTGATAAACGAGCTGGTGCTGGACAAACTGGCGCTGGACAAACTGGACAAGCTGGACAAACTGGACAAGCTGGACAAACTGACGCTGGACAAGCTGGCGCTGGACAAACTGACGCTGAACAAACTGACGCTGAACAAGTCGTTGGTGAATCTGACGCTGAACAAGTCGTTGAAGAAGCTGGCGCTGGACAAACTGAAGAAGCTGGCACTGAAGAAAAAAGAAAAGCTGAAGAAGTAAAACAGCGTGAAAATGCTCGGATAAAACTGTCTGATGAGGCTAACAAAAAAATAGCGGATTTTCTTCTTCCTCTAAAGAAAAATGAATCCGATAAAATCGTTGCCGATTACATAAAAAGATTTGGTGATGACTTCAATGTTGCGTTTGAAAACGTAGCTTATGATATTGTGTTTGAAACTAAAGGTTCACGCCTAGATCCTGATTTGGATTTTGAAGAAATAGACCAAGCTACAAAACAACTACGCGAAGAAAAACCAAACTTTGATAAGCTAAAAAAAGATACCCAAAGGAAACTAATTTCAGATCGTGTATCCAATAATAGAGAAGCGGATCCTCTAGGTGTAGGCACTGGTAAACTCGGATCAAAAGAAAACGCAGAAAAAGTACTTGCTTGGGCAAAAGATAACTTACCTGCGGGCGATGTGCAAAAAATAGAAGGCTTAACAAAGGTTGAAGAAAGGGAGCTAGAACAACAAAAAGAATATAGGAATGTGGTAATATCGGGTGAAACTGAAGCGCAAAAAGATCAAAAAGCGGAAAAGAAAGACGCAGCCAAAACTGTCAAAATACAAGATGCAATAACAAAAGCCAGACAAGAACTACGCAGTATGGGTGTAATGCCCATTGGTAAAACTTTAGTCGATCTTGAAAAACAAATAGAACAAGAACAAGAACGAAAAAAAGCCGCTGAAGAAGAAGCCGCTAAAGAAAAAGCTGAAGAAAAAGCCGCTACGGCAGCAAAACGTCAAGAAACACTTGCAACAATCAGAAAACTTGTTCAAAATTACGTCGCGCAAGCAAAGAAAGCCGCTGATGGGTCATTAAACACATCTATAGATAGCACTCTTATAGAAAAGTTAGTGGCTGGTACAGGTATAAAAAAAGCGGTATTAGAAAACGCTATAGTAAAGCAACAAACTGAAACTGTTTTCGGTTCTAAACCCCTTCCGTTTGATGCTGTAGTTGATTACCAAAAGAATCTTTCTGATATTGTAAAAGAAGAACTTAGAGCGGGTAATTTATCTGGTGCATTACAAGCTCTATCAAAAACTCTTATTAACAGAGACTTAGCACGTTTTGCTAGACGGTTCTCTGAAGTAATAACTACAACTAAAGTAAAAATAGTAGACAATCTTACTGACGAGAACGGCAATAAACTAGCGGGTCGGTTTGATCCTAGAACAAATACCGTTGAGATCGATTCTGATGGTGGTATGAACGCACACACTATACTACACGAAGTTACACATGCTCTTGTTTCGGCAGAAGTAGCAAAGGGAGATAAGTCTCCTGCTGTAAAACGACTCAAGAAATTGTACGATATTGCCAAAGAAACAATAGGCGATGTTTACGGTGCTACAAACCTAGATGAATTTATCTCCGAATCGCAAAGTAATAGACAGTTTAGAAAAACGCTAAACAGAATAAAAGAAGATGGTAGTAAGTTTACAGTTCTACAGCGTGTGCTAAACGAATTAGGTAATATAGTACGTAGAATTTTTGGTAAAGAAAGTAAGCCTACCACTGATATTCTCTCAGAAATAGATGTTCTAGTCGATTCGATATTAAGTCCTAGTCCCGAATATAGAGATGCTACACCGTTGAATGCAGTTAAGTTTGCCGATAACGCTGCTAATGCGATCAAGGGGAATCTAAGTCAAGACGGAATAGTTAAAGGGATTAAAGACTTCTTAAAAGGTAACAAAATAAGAAAACTAAATAAACTTGTACCCTCGATTCTAAACGCTATAACATTTGCTAAGTTGGCTCGTTCGGTAGGGTTTGGTAATTTAGGTTTCTCGCAGTTTAAGTTAATACAGCGTATGATCGGTGAAGTGCAGCTTGCCTATGAAAATGCTACCGCTAAAACAGAAGAGTTAGAAAAAATATACAAAAAATTCCCTAAAGTCAGAAAAGTTCTAGATGATATTGTATACGATATGTATTACGGAGCCACTATATATCACGTAAACCCGTTTGCGGATAAATCTAAGTATAAAGATAAAAAAGATGAAAGTGGTAATAGTTTAGAAAAAGTATGGGATAAGCAGCAAGACCAGTTAAACACTTTAAATGCCGACGAGAAAGCAGCGGCTGAGGAAGCTTACAACTTACAGAAAAACGAATATCGTGAACAGTTTATAGCTCTTATAAAACAGATACTAAATTTTATTGACGGTCAAGACTTGGATGCTAGGGCTAAAGAAAATTTAAAAAGAACAATAGTAGGAAGAATTCTTAATATTAAAATTGAGGAAGAAGTAAAAAAGCAAAGATCTGCTGCCGTTAAAGTTCTAAAAAAGAAAGGGATTATAAAACCTACTAAAGAACAGATAGAAGAACAAGTAAATAAAGATAACCCTAACCCCGTAGAATCTATGCTTAAAAAACTAGATGATCTAGAGTATTTTCCTTTAAGACGCACAGGCGACTATGGTCTTAGGTATACAATTACCGCTGAGGGTGAAGAAGTAAACAATATGACAATGGGGAAAAACTTTGAATTGTTTACTAGTATTACTGATCGGGACGCCGCATACGAGGCATTGAAAAAAGCGGGGTTTGCTGAAGATGTGAAGCGTTATAATACGCCTGAAGAAACTCAAAAAGAATACGCGAATATAAAAGATGTTGAACCTATAATAAAAATTATAGAAGATAATATAAAAGATACGAATACAAAGAATAATATAATCGAACAGATCATTAATGCTTTAGTTTCAGCCGCTCCAGAAAAATCTTTGGCACATAGTTTCTTAGGTAGAAACAACATCCCCGGATTTAAACCAGATACTTTGGAAGCGTTTAGGTATAAACCATACGAAATAGCGTATAACAGGGTGAAGCTAAAATACTCTAGAGAGCTACTAGCTTTAGATAAAATAATAAAGGAACGTTACAAAAAAATAAGAGAGGCTAAAGTTCCTCGTTTACTTGGTGTAGAAATTACTGACGTAGATGCAGTATATGAAAGTCTGATGGCTCGTAGTAAATACGCTAGGCAAGGAGCAAACAATAAAAAAGTAGAGTCCTATATACGTAATATCAATCTGGGTGCTTTTTTATACACTATTGGTTTTAACACATCTTCTGCGCTTGTTCAGTTAGGGCAGATCCCTGTGTTCGCTCTTTCGTGGTTCGGTGGTAAGTATGGTATGGGTAAAAGTGTAAAGGCGTTCTTTAAAGCCGCTCGTATAGTTATTTCTTCTAATATGAATATGGCGTCTTTTTACGATATAGACGAGACAGGTAAATTCTCAGTTAAAGAAGATTTGGATATATCGGCAGAAAAAAGAAAAGAGTTAGAAGAAATTTTACCTGCGGTGCAAAACCTGTATCGACGTGGTGGGTTGCAGATCGATTTTGACAAAGAACAAAAATCTATTGAGGAGTTATCTCCATCTAAAGATAAAACTCTTTTTGACAGAGTAACTGCTACATCAGCAATTGCGTTTAACTACTCTGAAAGATTTAACCGTCAGACTATGACGATAGCCGCCTATCTTATGTCATTAGATACAAAAACGAAAAATAACAAAGGCGAAAAAGCTACAAAAACTCAAATAGAAGAAGCTTTAGAAGAGTCGTTTTTGGAATCTAGTTTAGCAAATACGGGTGGACAGCTTGAAGTTGCTGCCCCTGCTGTAAAGCAAGGTTGGAGGCGTATTGCATTTATGTTTAAAGGGTATGGTTTATCTATGTATACATTAATGTTCATAGACGCATATAAAGCTATTACTAATGCGTACCCTAAAACTGCACAAGGTAGGAAAGAAAGAGATATAGCCTTTAAAAGGTTTGTCGGTGTAAATTTAAGTTCGTTGTTACTATTAGGGGTTATGGGTACTCCTATATATGGTTTGTTAGAAATGATCTTAGATAGTTTATTTTTCTGGGACGATGATGACGAAACAAAAGATATTGTACGAAAATCTTTGCCTGACGTTTTATCAAGAGGTCTGATCGAGGGCGTAACTGGTATGAGTGTTACCGACAGGCTACGTCTTAATAATTTAGTTTTACAAGAAAATAGATTTGCTCAAACAGATGAAAGCCTAGAAGAAATAATAGGACGATACGCTGGTGGTCCTGCGCTAAGTACCATCAGTAGAATGGGAAGAGGTATATTATTTTTTAAAGAGGGAGAGGTCAGAAGAGGTCTAGAAAATTTTGTACCCCCCGGTATTGCTAACTTATCCAAAGCTGCGCGTGATTTTTCTGAAGGAGCGGTTAAAACTCAAAAAGGCGCTATAATTCAAGAAGACTACGGACTACTTGATATGGCTTATAAAGTAATTGGGTTCCAAAGTACAGAACTTGAACGTATACAAAACATAAATAGATATAAGAAAAGAATAGATACTGAAATAAATAGTCAGAAATCTAGGATAATGAGCAAATTTAACGATGCTATATTTAAAGGAGATTCTGATAAGCTTTCAGAGGCACTGGCAGATATATTAGAGTTCAATAATGAACATCCGTTTCAGGCTATGACAGTAGATAGTGTGCAAAAATCTAATGAGTCTTATATTAAAAGAATCTTAGAGCAAGAGCAGGGACTTACTGTGATAACAGATGAGGCTATAGTAAGGTCTCGGGGGCTTTAATAAATAAGAACCCCCCTTCTAAGATCGGAAAGAAAGAGAGAAAACCTTTCTCAGAAGAGGGGCATGGAGAACGACTAACGTACAATGAGGGGAAAACGTCAGTCGGGATTATATTATCACAAAGTTCTCCATATTCGAATACCTAAATTACCATTTTCTATTTTTATTTTGTGTTTTAGTTGCCATTTTCGCTTCTTAAACACTTTTTTTGCTTGTGTAACAGCCTTTTGGGCGTTTATGCAGGGTATAAAAACAGACATCCCTATATCCATATTGTCCCAATGCACGACTACTTGCACTCCATCTGGATACAAATCGTCTTCCTTAAACGCCTTTATTTTCTTTATCGTCTTCATCTAGATCAAACCTCATAACAATAACATTAGACGGCGGTAACTGGAGATGTGTGCCTTTAGCCAATCTAACTTTTTTATTTTTACCTTCGCAATGTTCTTTTATCTCACTTAATAAGTGGGCGTAGTTTATTTGAAGTTCGCCGCACCATTGCTTTAATTCTTTTGGTTTAACAAAGAATAGCTTGGTGTCAGTTTCATATCTGGCTATCAATTTACCACGAGCTACCTGTTCGGGTATAACTAAATTATCTAGTCCGTTGCCTTGTTGTGATCTGTTGTCGGTATCGCTTTTAATTTGTAAAATATAGCTAATGTTTTCGGTGAAGAAATCATTCATTATATCAAATACTGTGTTGTTCATTTGGTTAGCAGAGGACTTGTTACTTTCCAGAAGAACTTTCACAGCCCAATTATATATCTTATTTACATCATAATTATGTAACCCTGCCTTTTTAGCAATAATTAATCCTGAAAGCGTTGCCGAAACCGTAGCAGACCAAAACCTGTTTTCTGATGTAAGTTTTGCGTCAATGTCAATTTTTTTCTGTGTGTCTTTAACAATTTTACGACACGCTTCTTTATTTTTCATAACATGCTGTATATACGCAACTCCTGCCGTGCCGTAATACTGCATGATATCTCCCTCAAACTTGTCTGTCTCGGGTTTGTTTTCATGTTTATCAAATAGACGTTCTACTTTACATTCTAAGACACGTTGTGCTTCGGCTTTTGGCATTGCTTTTGCCATACTTATACGTTCTACTATACTTGTGTTAGATGTCATAGAGCATAACAAACTCCATCGTCTACCTGTACGTTTTCTTTCTACGTTAGAACTAGCTGACATACGTCCTTTTTGTTGCCCACTTGTATTTTGGTATACAAGTTCAGACAAGTGTTGAGGACTCATGTTTGTTATTTCATCAATTGCTACAGGCAAACTATGATAAACTTCAGACCGATTCATCCGAAAGTTTTGCGTGTCTCCCTTCGTCATTAATAGTTCTTCGGGATCACCCCATATACCTACCTGTGCTATCTGTATTGCAGTTTTACCAAGCCCTGAATCTTTACTATGAAAGCATACTGTGCCACAATTTACGTTAGTAAACTCCATAAGCGGGCTACCAAATCCCATACCTAAACCGAATTGTTGCAGTACAAATTTCTCGTCTTCCCAGAAAGATATAGTTTTTTTCCACGCTTCAAGCGTTCCTCGTGGCTCAAACGCAGGGAATAAAGATACTGTTGCATTTGATGGTGGGTTAAATTCAATAGAGTCTGCGGTAATTAACTGATTTCCTAAAATAAAACCGTCCATGTTCTCGTCAACCCAACCAAAGTGTCTATGAGCATCCGAAGCTTTAGAAACATTTTGTAATTCGTTAACCCAATTAATTGTGTATGTCATAAGTTTATCCATTCTTGTTATCGCTACACCTTCCGCTGCTAGTGCTTTACGAAATTCTTCTTTTGATGTAACCGCACTCATTGGTAAGGTAAATTCACGCACTCCGTCCATAGGCAGGTGCAACCTCATTACTGCCGATTCCCCCGCTTCGGCATCTCTTACCCTTTTAACAACGTATATATCGTTGTGGTACAAACATTCTTCTACTATTTCTCCGTCATCATCTTTTGTTCTAATATATACGCCGCCGTTAGCACCTCTTATATAGGGGCTAGGATATTTTGGTATAGTATAAGAGCCTATTGGATTATTAGGTAAAGTTAAAGAAGGAGCTACTACAACTGTTTCTTTTTGTTCTTCTATATAATTACCCTCACTATCTATTTCGGCTTCTTTTAATCTCTTTCCCAACGATATAGGGGATTTTATTTTACCCCAATTAGGGCAATTCTGACAAACCCCAAGATTAAATTCATCGAATTTTGTACACGCATACGGTCCTTTAATTAACTCAACTTTTTTATTTGTTTCGTCCGCACTATATTCTGGGTGTCCACAAGATAATTTATGTATAGCTTTCTCACCATCAGTGCAAAACTTTGCGATTGATAAACCTGCTCTCCACAAAGGTTCACTGATATCTTTTTGATTATATAAAATATTTGCTAGTTGGTCACATCCATTTCCGTTCTGTGTACGTACAAGTATATCCTTAAAATAATTTTCCTGATTACCCATCAAAGCAAGCATTGTTGAGTTATGCTCTAATGGTACTGATAGAGTCTTTGTAACTGGCTTCATTCCATCTACAAAAAGCAGCGCGGTAAAATCTTCTATGTCAACTGCGGTAAACTCGCTTTTTAATCCTAGTATGATAACAGGTAAAGCAGGATCTGTTTTATAATTGTGCGTGTTTGGTATTCTTAAAATACGTGCACCGTCAGCCGTAACAGCAGGGTCAGCTTTAAAATTATTAATAGAACATAATGTTTTTAATTGCTCTGCTACAGGTAACCACTTGCCATAGGAGACATCTTCAGTAAGAAACCAATACACGTGTATACCACGACCTGAGTCGATTAGACGAGGAGTAGGTAGTTTGTATTTTTGACAAAATTTCTGTAGCTGTTTTATTGCTTGTTCTTTAGACGCAAATTCTTTACCTTCGCCACAATCTAGATCTAAAAAGAAGGAACGTAAGTTTTTTATATTAGTTACTTTACGTGATCCTTTTTCTTCAAACGTAGCCAAAGCAAAATATGCATCATATCCCTGTGTATTTGATTCGTCTGCTTTAACGCACAAGTCTTGAATGGATTCAAAAAAGTATTGTTTTAATTTATTTTCTGAAGGTTTTGCGGTAAATAAGCAATAGTAGCCCTCACTACTAAGTACTGTATTCAAAAATTTATTTCTCATAGTCTCTCTTTCTATGTAAGTAAATACTCCACACACGACCCCCGTAAGGGGGTCGTATTTATTATTAAATCTAACTTAAAATTCAGTAAGTGTTAGTCATCCCAATTGTCAATTATTGAGGATAAATCTCCTTTAGCTTTCGAAGGCTCCGCTTTATTTTTAGCAACCTTTTTAGGTTCCTCAATCGCGATTTCCTCTTCTGACTCAAACAAAGCTTTTTGGTTGGATTCTCCATTTTCAGTAACTTCTTGAATTTTTTCGACACCGTCCGTTTGTGCAACGGTTAGAGTTATTGCTTTAAAGGTATCAGGATTATCTTTAATTTCAAGAACTTTTTTTAGTTCGTTTTCTTCTAAAGGTCTTACTGGTTTAAAAAATAACTTAGGGGTACCACTATTTTCATCAAAACGCATATTGGTAACAATAGATATTGCCGCCGTATTATGAGCATTTAAGAACTTGGCGTAGGACTGCATAGGCATGTTACCATCTTTACCATCACCGAATATAGAAGTGGCAGGTAATTGTAGTTGATAAACTTTGTCTAAGTCACCCTCCAAAACAACGGCTAAACGTTGTGCAAATCTACATGCTCTGCTATCACCTTGCCCAGACCCCCTGATATTCTGCGGGCAGTCCATACAGCGTGACGCTTGTTTACCATCACCTACTTCTGGTGCAGGAGTAGTAGTATTATGTGACCAACATGCGGGTGGGGCAGGATTACTAGGGTCATACGTACCAGAATAATATGTACGTGATATCGGTGCGGCGTTGACAATGATAATATTCATATTGTCTTCTTTACTGACCCTAACTTGTTCTCCATTGATAAACTGTCTAAATTTACCGCCGTTCAAACTAATACGCCGTCTTGTTTCTGTTGAAGCACCACTAAGCAGATTAGAGTTTATATCTTGTAATGATTTTGCTAAATCACTGCTTAAAGATGTTTGGTTTTCAAATAATGTTAAATCTGACATTTTATATTTCCTCTATATGTCTTTATCTAGTTCACTAATTACATCAGCGAATGGGTCTGAATTAAAATCAAACTGTGATTGTAAAGTACTTTCAGCTGATTCGTTCTCGGTTATAGTTTCTTTAGCATCAGTCAGAGAGGCTATTACCGCTTCTAAATTAAAGCGGCGGCATGTTCCGACTGATATATAAGTATTTTTAGGTATAATACCTTTTTTTATCCATCCTCTTAACGTAGATGTGTGAACAGATAAATGTTTAGATAAATCTTCTAAATTAACAAGGGGGTGTGTCATTTATTTTTCCTAACTGTGATTATATATTCTGAATCCACATTTAATCCTTGCGGTGCGATTTCAGGGTTCTCCTCTAAAAATGTTTTTACTGCGGTTTGGTTAAGGCGTTTTTCCATAAACTCAGGGACTTCATTCTCAAGAATGAATTTATGCATGGCTTCCCAATCACTTGTCCAGTAACGATTTTTTACTGATCTATAGAAAAGTCCTTCAGATGTCTTCACGCTATCTACTCCGTGTTCTTCGCAGTAGTTAAGTAAAGCATGTTTTACCTTATCGATTTGGTCGTTAAGGTCATCTAATTTTTTATTGTATTCGGAAGTTATTTTAGATTTTTCTTCGCGAATTTTTACATATACGCGAGTTAGCTTTTGTGCTAACCCCTCATTTACTTCAGCCATTTTTTCTCTCCTTTATGCTGCTAGTAATGTTATTATAGTATCATATAGTAACTTAGTCAAGTATTTCTTTATATAGATCTAGAATACGTGTGTGTACGTCTATTCTGCTATCTAGCAACGAGTATATCCGCTTTTCAGCTGGGGACCCCTGCAACTGAATCACAGTACATTTATGGTCTTGTCCTGATCTATGGACACGAGCGTTAGCTTGTGCATATGTTTCTAAAGAACTTGTCGGACCCCACCAAATTACTGTATTAGCCGCCGTTAAAGTAACACCGTGTGCCGCCGCTTGGGGTTGTATAACAAGAACTCTAGGTTCGTCCGTTGTCTGAAATCGTTTGAATATATCTGTACGTTTTGATGCTGATACATCCCCCCTAATAATCTCTGTTTTGATACCATCTTTCCTTAACTTATCTGTAATAATATCGATAGTGTGCCTAAACGGTACAAACACTAAAACTTTTTTGGAACTCTCATCGATAGCTTCACATAATACTTTGTATCTGTTTGATATATCAAACTCTAAACTCTCGCCGTTATCGGTATAAACGGCACCAGAAGATATCTGCAACAGTTTGTTCATATTTATTGCCGCATTTACAGCAGTTACTTCTTCACCAGAAGCTTCCATAATCATGTTTTTCTTTAGAAGTTTGTAATATTTATCTTGTTGCTTAGTGAGTTGTATTTCCCTTTTTAAGTAAACCATGTCTGGTAAATCAAGACATTCTTCCTTGGTAAACCGTATAGCAGGTTGTAGCGCATTATAAACTGTTTCAGTTGAACTAGGTTTGGGTATCCATTTAAATTGAGTAATCTTGTGCATTACACAGTCTCTCCAAGACCCAAAAAACCTTGGTACATTATTTGGGTTTACTAGTTTGGCTAGTCCGTAAGCATCCAGAGGAGACTGAGCCGCAGGAGTTCCTGTCATTAACCATAACCAAGTATCTTCGTTAACAAGTTTCTTTAAAGTTTTCCATCTTTTAGTTTGCGCGTTCTTATAATGAGTTGCCTCATCTATGATTATACAATCAAAACCGCCCTTACTTATCTCATCGAATACGGTTTCCACTCCATCATAATTTATTATTACGTACTCAGCACCTTGATTAATTATCTTCTTACGTTTTTCTTTTTGTCCATAAGCTACGTCCACAGTACGGTGCATAGCAAAAGAGAATAGATCTTCTCTCCACGCCGAATCCATAATCGATAAAGGACAAACAACTAACACACGATTAATCACTCCCTTTGAAAGTAGAAAGTCAGAAGCCCATATAGCTGAAGCTGTTTTACCTGTACCTTGCTCGTTAAAACAAAAACTTCTCTTGTGCATAGTTAAAAACGCACTTGTTACTTTCTGGTGATCAAAAGGTTTATACTGACCTGTCCATGAGTATTGTCCCTCTATAGGTGACGGTACGTTAATACCTAATGCTTTAAGGGAATGAACTTCTTCAATACCCCAGTTAACAATTACTTCGTTATCAGAAATTTTTTTGCATTTGTTTAGTGTAGCCGCTACCTTATCAGGATTGCGTAGTCGCAACAATAAAGCTTTGTTGTCTAGAATTTCCACATTGTTCTCCGATATATTACTTAAACTTTTCTAACTCTTTTCTTAGTTTCATTTTTTGGTAGCGGCTCTCTTCGTAGGGGGCTTACTCATTGCCCCACCAGCCGCACGATTTCTCTTTCGGGTTTGTATTGACACACCGTCCTTATTTGTACCACCTTTGGATAGAGCCTTTTTATGCGCGATATCTTTCCCTTCTCGTTTATCAGCTACTCCATTTTTATTAGCGTCCTTACCATTCTTATCCATTTTTCTTCTAGCACGTTGGCGCTCCGAACGAGCTTCTTTCTCATCTCTGGCTTTCTGCTGTTGGTATTCTTTTCTATATGGTCTTGGTTTATTTATATATGGCATTAATAATCTCCATTATGAGGGCAAGAAGTTACAGGACAATGTCTTTTACATAATCCACTAGGTTTCGGATTCCACACATTAGTTTCACTGGCGGTTTTCATTAACTCGTATTTACCTAACCACTTTTTCCATAGTTTAGTTTTATCAAACTCAGTATAACTATCTTTTATTAAGTCTTTACTTATGACAAATAATAACCCACCACGTACAATTTTTACTTGGGGGTAATGTGCAAAAACAGTTAGAGCCATTAATTCTAGCTGACCTTTATCAGCATATTTTGAGTTCTTACCTGTCTTGTAATCAATCACCCAAGCTAGGTCACCATCTAATATAATTAGATCTGCTATACCGCGAAACCAAACATCCTTAGAGAAAAAACTACAAGGTTCTAGGTTTTCGGTAAGACCCATCTTTTGCTCAGGTATCTTATTACCTTTTTTAGCTTTTAATGATTCTAACATATCTAGAGCAAAAGTAAATCTATCTTCTAAAGGTTTGCCATCTCGAATGTATCCCTCTGCCGCAGTATGGAACTCTGTACCGTATCTGGTTGCCGCAGTTTCAACGAATGGAAATTCTTTTAGTATCTTTTCATGATAGAATTGTTTGGGGCATTGTTCGAATGCTTTTATCTTACTGAAAGACCAAGGTGCTACACTCATTGTATTGTCCCAAAGTCTTCTACCTCTAACATTTCCATCATTTGTATTTGTTCTGCTAAATATTGTATTCCACAGTTAAAACCCTCAGTATATGCTTGCGTAAATACTTTAAAGAATATTTCCTCGTTATTAGTTATACAATTTATCTCTTCCTCTGTACCGAAATCAAATATGATAAGACATAGTTTTTCCCATCTTTCCCTATGTGTTTTGTCAATATGTAATTTATTTTTGTTCATTCACATTCTCCATAATTTTTACCTATACTACTTTCACAATCTAAGGGCAGTCCTTTTGCCCAATAAGGTGCTTGTCTCATACAAGCTTCTATATATCTCTTAGCTTCCTCTGTTTCTTCTTCTCTGACACAAGCAACGATAGAATCGTGTACTGTTAAAACTATAGTATACTTCTTACGTATTTGTAACATTTGTTCCGCTATTATACAACGAGCTAATGCCTGACATAAGTTTTCAACAACTTTACCACCATATATTTTAATATATCCCATACGAGTTTTGTACATATACTCCACCCCTTTATCAGTAGGTTGGGCTTTTAACTGATCGTATCTCAACAATAAATTCGAAGGTAAAAGAATAGCTTTATCTTTCGGTAATACTTGAATTACTCCGTCCAAATGGGTTGCGATATTATAATTGTCGCCGTTAACCATATAACGTAGCATGTTCTGGCAATCTCTCCATAACTGGTTTATCTTCCAATTAGTTTCGCGATATACATTAATAACTCGCCTAGCTTCATCTAGATCCATATCAAAACCGTTAGTCTTTAATTGGGATTGGAATTTTATAGACCCCATTCCATAACCTGCCCCAAGAATAGTAGTCTTACCAACAAACCTCTGTTCTTTAGTGACGTCTTCTTCAGGTACACTATATATAATAGAAGCCATCTTCTTATATACGTCTTCGCCTCTGGCAAATGAATTTGTCAGATCTTCCTGCCCTGCTAACCAAGATAAAACTCTAGCTTCAATCTGGGAACTATCTGCGTCTATCAACTTGTATCCGTCTGGTGCTAATATGCTACTCTTTAGTTTCTTAGCATTCGGTCCCCTACTAGGTAAGTTTTGTATGTTTATTTTATCATCGCCACCCCATCGTCCTGTATGCGCCGCATAATAACGTACAGGTATAGGTAGCTTTCCCCGACTACCAATATCTATAAATCTTTGGGTACGAGTTTCTTCTAAAGTACTTTTTATACCTAGCCTAGCCTCAACAAGATTTTTTACTTCCTCATTAGGGTGTTCTAATAAACTAATAAATTGTTCATCTGATTTAGCAAAGGCGAACGTCTCTTTACCTGTAGTAAGACTTATTTTTTTGGGCGACTCAACACCAAAAGTTTCTAGCACCTCTGCAAATTTTTTGTTCGACATTAAATCCTTTTTGTCTATACCAGAAGAAATAAGTAGAGTTTCTTTATTGTTTTTTATTGTAGTAAGATGTTTATGTAAAAGATCATTATCTACTTCGAGTATTGGATTTGTAAACATTCTAAGTGTCATATCAATAACTCTTAATTCTTGTTTAGGAAATCCTGCCGAAATAAATATACTGAACAGTTTATAAGTTAACTCAACATCGTTTACACAATAATCACCGTATCTTGCTAATTCTTCGGCAGTAAAGTCTACCCTTCTTTTCCTTTGTGCCTCGATTACTTCAGTTCCTTTCTTGCCTATTCCATATCTTTCGGTTAGAGCCTGTAAACTCGCTGAGGTATCCACACCATGCAACGCCCTAGACATACACAAAGTATCAGCAAGACCACGAGGATCAATGTCGTAACACCAATTAAGAATAGCACCATCAAACAAAGTATTGTGGGCAATAACCATAGAGTTTTCCCAGTCAAATCCTTGTAAGTATTCTTTAATTTCTTTGTTTGATCCACTAGCCCACTCCGTCTGTTCATTGTTTATTTTTACACCTACACCTATTACTTCAAATTTAGGATGACGAATATACTCTTCCATAGTAAGTTTTTTTAGGGAGTATTCCTTATCATAATAAGTTTCAAAATCTAAAGTTATTAAATCCATTACGCCGCCCTCTTATTCTTTTTTATGTCAGAAAAAAGCTTACTTTTTTTCGTTGGTAGCATTTTTGTCAGGTCGTACTCATCTACATCTATATCGTACTCTATACATAACTTTATGACAGGAATAATATATCTTGGGGGTATGTAGATACAACCATCGTCCCTAACTCTTGTCCAAGATAGTACTGTAGAATAACTACAATTTACTATTTCCGCTACTTTTGAAATTGATCCGACACCATCAGTTATTTTATTGATTATTTTTTTATTATCTATTCTATCTTGGGGGGTTTGTTTGTAAGAAATTATAGGCTTTATAAGTTTTCGTTTTGGTTTCGGTAGATTTAATTTAGTCGGGTCAAAGTTTTCAGGGATATGTTTATTAAGTCCTAAAACATAAGCCGCTAAAATGTAAATATCTTTATCCTCGCTTCCACCTCGAATTACATTTATTACTTGTTCTTCGCTTACAAACATAAACTTGCAAATACCATGACGTAATGTTTTGTAGTTTATGTTGTCGAATATCATCGCCTCTATAATCTCCTTACTACTTATCATCAATATCTCCATCCAAAATAAATTTTTTAAATTTCTCAATATCCCAAAGTAAAGTTGAAAAGTTACCAGAGCTACTCGCGTACCAGTAATCACTATCATCAACGCCAACAACAAATACACGTTTTAAATTTGCCTTTATTGCCGCATTTAGTGTTACTTCTGGTGACACATCTTCATAATTATTTTCGATATCTTTTTTTGGTTTGAAAAAAATAATATTATCGTCCATTTTTTTATCTCCATGTTTAGTAAAATTATATAGTTATAATTTCCATTTTTTATTGACAATCGTCAATAATGTTCGCTTGCCATTATAGTATTGCAAGCAGTGTGTATTGCTATGACTGGAAGGCCCAGACTCATACCCAAGTTTCGCGGTAGATTTACCGACAGAATAGCAACCGTCAATTATTTCGGCTGTGTGATTATGTCCCTTTGTTACCTTAATGCCAATTCGGGACAGGTTTTTAGTCGTGCCTCGTGATCCATTAGTACCTATATCCCCATGAAGACAATGCTCAACACCATTCAAAACAAAACTTTCGTCACCGTCTAAAAATTTAATATTGTTTTTACCGATGCTTTTCACATACTTGCGCCCATATTCCACAAATGGATCTGCCATAACATCATTATTAATCATGCCATGAACTAGCTCTATATAGAATGCGGCATTCTTCGGGTCTTTCTTAAAATCTGCCTCCATAATCCATCGGCTCAATGCGCGGTCATGGTTTGAACTGACGACAACAGACATACAATCATCTGGCGTGTTTTGTATTAATGCTTCAAGCGTTTTGGTAACTTCGGTACGCAAGCAATCTTCATTGTTGATGTGCTTCTGATATTCAACCATCCAATTATTTTTATGGTGGTGGTTACGGGCATACTGATCGAGAAGGTCATGCCAGAACAGGTGATGTGGCTTTAAATAGCAAATCATATCCTTGAAGGTTGTTTGATACACATCTGGATCAATCTTCACCCAGTGAGTGTCGCCCATTGTCAACCCAAGCGGTCTTTTCGCGTCACGCACTCCATCCTTGGTGAATTCCATATTCAGATCACAAAATGAGCCATTTTGCATAGCCGCCAACTGACGAACATGAAACCGATCCTCGGCACATTCAACAATTAAAGCTCCATATGAATGATGAAACTGCCCGATGTGACCAGACTTTGTGTCGGTATAATTCGGCACAGTACAAGCACCTGTCGTGTACATGATTTTTGGGTTCTTCTGTTGTGGCGTTGCAACTGACTTTAAGGCAACCCGTGGATGTCCAACAATGCCAGACTTGTCACCTGTCAGCGTCTCCATACTTGCAAGCGGATTACTTGCAGTGAATTGAACTTTTGTATTCACAATCATTAGCGATGGATGCAGCACGATGTTGCCCTTAACCAAGAATGGCATAACAAGTGTGTCCCACCATTCATTACTGTCGTTTACTTCTGTCCACTTGGATGTCGGATTCTTGTAGCGACTAGGTATGACAATTAATTCTGCCTTATAATGCCTGACACAATTCTGTAGTGCCGACCAGAAGTCCTTGTGAATTGGCGTGGCGTTCTGTGCTGTGGTGACAATATATCTACTGACCTTCGGGACAGTTGTTCTCATTGGCACTTCCTGTTCAGGCTCTCGTGGGTTCGTTGTCCTGTGTCCGCACTCTTTACATACCCAACGCTGCTTCTTTGCGTCTTGGTTGGTCGTAAAACCGTGTTTAACCACCCACGACCCGCCGCAATTAGGGCATATTGGTTTATTTTTTGTCGCTTCCATACTCCAACTCCAATAAAATTTGTAAGTTATGAATTGCCTTCCTAATATCCTCCGCACCGTTCTTTTTTCTGTGGCGGCAGATATATTTTATGGCGTTTGACTCGCAGTAATTAAGTTGGTTTTTTTGACAAAATTCTATAGGCTGTATCGGCATCCCCTTGTAGTGGTTGCCACCCTCCTGCGTCTCCATCACGGTTTTTAAGTTCAGAATATCTTGTTCTAATTCTTTGTTATGTACATGATCGTTCATCGTTATTTCTCCATAATTACTTGTTGATCGGTAGAGTCTTTTTCGACAACTACAAACTTGATTCCCTTTTTCGCCAGTAATGCTTCAATTAAACTTTCGGCAGCCTTCTCACACATACCAAAGTAAATGTCAGACGGCTCACCATTTTTATTTACTCCAGTGACCGTGACCATTAATAAATCCCTTGCAAATTACGCCTTTGGTAGTTTCCTCATTAGACGCACCGCCCCCCTGCCTCCCCAAATTGCCCTATAGCGTGATGGTTTAAGCAGAGGCTCAAAAACTGCGGCTGTTCTTATTTTAAGTTTCATTCATCCCCCTATCCTTTTATTTTCTAACCCATTCACGCATTGCGTCAGCGGTGACTTTTGCTGAAATCACCTTTTCATGATTGACGCCAAGCAACTGAGCCATTTCTGCCCAGTGGCGCACATAAGCAGAAGCCATTGGGTCGGTTGCCCTTAAAGTGAAAACAGGCTCCGCACCCCATTTTCCGTTAGGAACAATCCTGACGTTCATGGGCTTGTTATCCGAACCTGTCTCTAACAGCAACACGATGTCATGTGACTGAACGAGTGGATATTCATCGTGCAGACTGATTCTGTTATCTGTATGCGTGATCCTGATAAAACTTGTGTTGTACATAATTTACTCCTTCAACCCAAAATGTTGATTTTCAAACTTTTCAACCTCGGAAAGTGGAAAAGTTATTCTGGCTTTGCTTCCAAGCCCGTGTGTGCGGTATCTTGGGACTTGTTTTCTAGATTTTAATGTGTAGAGCCAGACCCTAGTAATCCCCCAACGGTCTGCAAGTTCTTGTGGTGTCAATTCTTTTTCGTTCATTGTATACTCCTTCTATTTATACATTTGTTTTAATTTGTAGATATTTATTTTTAACTGTTTTTATTTTGTTGTCAACATATAATCTATTTGTCATACCAAAGACCCACCTAATAATACAAGAAAAACCATTGAGACGATGAATGCGGCAACACCGACTGTGCCGAGTGCAAATTCCGCTAAAGACATCTTGAAATTCGCCTTGATTATTTTAATTGCGTCTAACATTTTATTTATCCTTAATTTCACAAATTATAATTATAATTATAATTTCTATCTAATTTTGTATAATAATAATTATACATTTTTAGCGCCTTTTTGTTTAAGTAACTGGCTTCTTATTCATAAATTTCGGCGTGTTCTTCATCAACATGACCGAACAATGCGTTTAGATCAGGTAACATTTCTTTGAGTAACTGTCCTCGAGAAATTGCTATCTTTCTAGACGAAGCAGTTCAACTATATTGTTCATGTTATCTTCATTCACGATGAGATTGATCCCCCCTGCGTTACCAATCTCATCTAGATTTTTTTGTTGTAGAGGTGTCGGTTTGTTGCCCCCTGCCTTGCACTCAATAGCAAAGAACAAACCTTCCCAACACCCCACTATATCAGGAACGCCACTCCTACCATAACCACCTGTAACAGGGTAAAAGTAGTACGCACCCATTTGTTTAAGATAAGATACTACTTTTTTCTTTACCTTTGCTTCTGGTGTCATTGCCATTTTATTTTCTCCTTCCAATCTATGTATATCCAAAATGTGTTATCGGATATCTTTCTACCTAAATTTGGTACTTCGTTAGTGTGATCTAAAAGTTTTAAAACTGATAGTCGTTCTTTAAAAATTTCTGGTAATTCGTTTATGTCAGTAAAAGTTCTTAGCGTGGACGCCATATATTTTTTAGCTATTTGCTCTAAAGATATGTTACTCCCATGTAACTCCAACCGATAAAAAATATTACCAAAATCATTCTCTAGTTTTTCCTTCCCCATATATATCCTCTTCTAAGTACCTCAAAAATTCATCGTTGGCATCAATATCTGGTTGTGTAAATAAAGACATAAATTTACAGTACAATTCTTTTATATAGTCAATCATTGCTTACCTCTTTTCTTCTATAAATCCTAACTCTATATTAATCCATCGATTATAAGTAGCTCTAAACCGTTTAGGCTCAGTAATATCTCGTGTCCCCGATAAAAATGCTACAACCAAGTTGAGTTTGAACTTATGGTCAGGATCTCTTATTATATTTCTAAGTGATTCATTATTCCAACCTATATCTCTACAAACTTCTTGTGTATTTTCGTGCACATAACGTGCGCTATAGTTATTTGTAAATTGAAGTATTGGTTTCATAGCATAGGCGTAATTATAAAACTCTTCGATGTACTTTTTATACTTAGCTTTTAAATTTTTGTTCACTATTTTTCTTGGTGCTTTCGGTATCGGTTTACCCCCACTTACAAATTCGTAACGAGTTGTGCCCGCTATTCTTTTAAATGTAAGCCTAGCCCCATCATCTCGCATATTTAGCCTCTTTTTATCGCCATTGCTTTGAAGAGATACAAACCGACCAAGATTTACACGTCTCTTGCCTAGGTAATATTCCTCTTTTATAGGTGTAAGATCGTGTGGCGGTTCGTGGTTTTTATCTGAACGCATCTCTATGAATTGTTTACCATTCTTTAAACGAAAACTTAAACCGAAGGGCAAAAATCTTTCAAGAAAAGAATAGTGATTTGTGTGTGAGCATACCCCTACTCCATTAGAAATTGTTACTGTTTCTGTGCCATCTCTAAGTTTACGCCACACAATAGGGGCAGTTAAAAGTGAGTATCTTTTTTCTTTGTAAGCTTTCTCAAGGTCGTCGTAGCCGTATCTACACTCTAGTACATAGCAATTCTTAGAAATTTTAACTACCTGTTCCCAATATCTTGCTCGAGAAGCTAGTGGTCTTATATTTTTACCTTTGTTGTTTTTACCACCCATAGGTGAAACGTTTTTATATAGTGCTTCTACTTCTGAGAAACTAGAAAAATTTTCATATGACATAGTCATTTTACATCTCCGTTGATTTAATATGAACGACTTGCCCAACATCGGGTGTCGCACTTGAGTTATTTATTACACACCATAGGACAGGATTGTCCCACTTACCCCAACCACCATACAGATCTCCATCTGTCAAAACGATAGTTGCTTGAGGTGTAATATTGTTTTTCTTTAGGTAATCTGGTACGCACTTCACACATGTACCGCCACCGCCTTTTGGTTTTGTAGATGAAACGATCTTGTTGATATCTTCACCTTCGTAAAACTCATCCTGACAAACTGCTGTATCCCAATATAATATCCGCACACTATCGGGATGCACCATGTCACATACTTCTTTAACTTCGGTCATGAAAGAAGTTAGAGCCTGTACGTTGATAGAGCCTGACGTATCGATTGCAACAACAAGCTCGCCCATCTGCTCATTAACACCGCTTGGTAAGATCATATCGTAACCAAGGTATCTACGATTAGGTTTAGCATACGTAGAATAGTCAGACCCCACACAAGTTGTCTGTATGAAATCACGTAAAGTTTCACGCCAATTAACTTGTGGTTGTAGCAGTTCACCAATATCACGAGACACATTAAGACCTTGTTTCCCTGCCAATAGCGCACCTTGTCGTAAGGACTCGTCTATCTCTTTGTGTAGTTTGTCAACTTCTTCTTGGTCTAGGCTTTGAGCGCCATCCCAATCGTGCGTATCGAAACCACCGCTATCACCTTGCCCTTGACCTTGCCCTTGATCCTGCTTGTCTTGATACAGTGTGTTGAATATCTCAGACGTACTCTGCCATGAGCCGTTAGGATTTCTGAACCTCTCATCGTATAGACCACCTTCTGGCATGACCGCCCAACCGTCTTTGTTCTCGTCACATATCTTACCGTTGATGTTGTAGTCCATAGCCATATTCGCAACTTGAGGATCTTTTTCACATAGATGCTTCCACGTATGTAGGTGCTTGTATAGCTTGTGGTAGTTCTCATGCAGCACAAGAAATCTAAACTTGGCTGTAGACATATCGCTTACAAAGGATCGACCATAAAATTCATCACGTCCGTTAGTACAGGCTGTTGGTGTAACGTCACATATCTTTCGACTACCTAATAATAGTATACCTGACAGGTGTACGTAACGATCTTTACTCATGATATCGACAACAACTTTTGACAAATGTTGTTCGGGTGTCAATTTTTCGTTGAACATATTCGCTCTCCTACTGTTGATCTGCGCTAAACATATAACCATTCTTCATTGCCCAATCAGTAAACTTACGATTAGTCATAACAATGTTATGGTTTTTATATTTGTTAGACCTAGCAGTATTAGTGAACAATGCCTGTGCTTCGGTGTCTAGACGATTGATATAGTCCATGATCGGGTCTACAGTCTTAGCATCAATCGCACCTAATAATTTATAGATAACCATACATACACCACTAACAGAATTAGGTATTACTGCCGTATGGGGTTTATTAGTTATGCTATCGAGCGTAGGTAATTGATCTGCTAGTCTAACAAACGACATCATATCAAGTGCGGCTCTCGCACCTATCGTACCAATCAATAACGAAGTCACAATCTGATCGTTCAATTCTTCACGTTGATTTAGAATATCACTCGCCGCTTCAAGTGATCTACCTGTCACAAATGCCGCACGTTTTTCCCTTGGATGGAATATATAAGGGTTGTCACTAGGGTTTGTGACATCTTCAAAACTGTCCATACAATGGGGGAACTCTTTGACAAAACCCAAAACAGATGTATTGAATCCGTGACTTATCCCATACTCAATCATATCCATCGCTGATGGTTTACGTAACTTAGTTACAATAATCCTGTTACAGGCGTGTGGTGGTAACAAGTCACCTACACCCTCCGCACCCAAGTTAGTGGTGGCGTAGACAATACTATCAGGGTGAAGTGTGTAACTACCGATCTTACGTTCGAGCATGATACGCAACATAGCTTTTTGTACAGACGGATTAGCCTTACCAAATTCATCAACCATCAATATAATCGGCTTGTCTAGGTGCGCCCCCAACTCTTCATTCGGCGCGAATGTGACAAAGTCACTATCACCATCTGCTTTTATCTTGGGTATAAAGATATCACCCAAATCTTTGGTGGTACAATCAAAGTAACATTGTGTGTGGTCAGGTAGTGCCTTACCCAATACAGTGAGTGAAGAACTCTTACCGATACCCATATGACCCTGCATAATGACTGTACGCTTAGTACCTATCGCCAGAATTGATTTGATTGCTTCCTCAAGTGTTAGCTCGTATTGTTTTGTAATATTTGACATAATCTCTTTCCTTTATAATGTCGTTGTTGTGATGACAGTATACTTGTTTATATGTATACTGTCAAATCGGTTTTGTTTACCTAGATATCTAGGCTTGGTAATGAAGCTAGAACTTCATCGATGTTTTTCTTGGTAGCTTCACGTAACTTCTCATCATCACGCAAATCTTGGGGTTCGACCATATGGAGATTATTCTCCAACTTACGTGCGACCCTATCCATCTCTGGATCGTTAGTTACATTGCACGTCTTGAGCAAATCGACTACATCAAGCACATTAGACACAATAGTGTTGCTAAACGTCTTTGTGCCAGATCTTTCATGGTCTTTGTAATTCAGTCGTTCTGACATATTTTTACATACCTTGTGCAAACGAACCCACAAATCATTCATGCTTTCTGTTAGCTTTGTTTGGTAATAACTCTCATAATGAGATCGTAACTGCGCATTAGCTTCATTGCCTACGTCAATACGGAAGTCACCGACATCAGGCAATGGTATATAAGATAAATTTATACGAAACTTACTTCTTATTTGTTCGGTCGTAGGATACTCACTTCTATCAAACATCATACCAAGTTTAGCTTGGGTCTTGTTGATTTCCCATTCGTAATCAGAAAGAAAGGCATCAACTAACCGCATAAATTCTTGGGTCATACCTGTTATCTCTTTCTGATGACTGAAATAATTTTTAGTAGTGAGTAGACGTAGTCCACTATCTGACCAAGGCATAGTCATGCTGTAATGTGTATTCCTCGTTGCATTTGCTATCTTTTGGATAGCTTTTAATTGTTCGCAGTCGAGCAGCTTTTTGTTGACGTTTGCGATACCATCTTCCGCATAATTTTTAGCGGTGATGTCACGGCTCGCAGTCTTATCAAGTTTGCGGGCAAACCATTGTGAAATTACGAGTTCGGATAGCATCGCACTAGATGAAATTGATGGTGTTGAAATTGTATTGTTCATTTTATTTTCTCTTTCTCATTTATATTTACTAGACTCTAGTAAATTTGGTTTGGTTTTGTTATCTCGTGAGATAACGAGTTTAGTTGTTTGCTTTAGTATTAATAACAATATATCAGATTATATGTATATTGTCAATCAGTTATTGTTATGGTGTAGTGTTCGCCTGTCGGCGAGTCGTGGTGATAACACACAGCTTCATACTTGTTACCGTCATCGGTACTACGTATTTCAAGACTGAAATCAGTATTCGGCGTTGTTCTTCTCCAGATGTCATTTGTGTCGTTTAATGTAAAGCTCATTGAACCTGATAGATTTCGCCAACCTAGATTGCGACCCTCCACAAAAACTTTTTTCCCTAAGTGTTTAGCGAAATAGTGGTTTAGATCGTAGACAAAATTTTCATAGTCCAATTCCTCTGCGTATGGATCGATACTTGCTAATAACATTTTATAATTCCTTCGTTGTTGTTGTTAACGTATAACCAAGTTGTTTAATTACTGCTATGGATTCGTCTGTCAATGTGCGATTGCCTGATAGACGTGCCAATAGTTTTCCTTTATCGCATACAGGATAGATCATTTCACGCCCATAAAGATTTTTAATTTCTACTTCTAATTCCATTTTATTTCTCCGTTTGTTTGTGGCATTATTGCCAGTTTAAGATTGTTTAATGTACACCAATTAATATTGGAACGCCGAGGAAACGCATATCCCCACACGCATGTTTTTTATTGGTGCATTCGCCGCATAAGCCGCCGCAAGTAAATACCTTTTTTATTGGATTAATCTTTTTGTATTCTTGCCTTAATCGTTTTTGGTGTTCTTTATTACCATGCATAGCGGTAGTGACTTTATATGGCATTTTAACCGCTATAAACTGGTCGCGTACCATAGGAAGGTTGAGCATTTTATCAATTACAGTTTGATTATATTTTGAACCGCTCGATATGTTTAAAACATAATTTTCAGGAAATTTGAACCCCTCGCTGTATAGGTTTAAAAACAATCCAAATGATTTTGAATAACCGTAGGTAGATAAAATCGGATTATCTTTAATCTGTTCCATCCAAAATAATAAACATTGTTTACTGTGGAAATCACCGTCAACATATAGGCGGAAATCAATTTGCGACTGTTCTTTATTCTGTATCTTGTTACGCCTTTGCACAACAGTAATTGATTTTAACAATTCACTTTTAATAATTTCCCGCCCCGCTTCACATTCCAATAGAATATAATTTTGCAGTTGGCGGAAGAATGGGTATGGATACCTCCACGCACGATATGAATAACAAAAATTAAGACAATCGCCCGCACCGACGCAAGGTAAGCCCGCAAGTGAAGAGAAACTCAAGAATGGAAGTTTCCCATTTCCGTCTATGGCAAATACTTTAGAAACTAATGTTCCATCTTTTAGGAATGTTTCAAATTTGATTAAAGCTTCAAGCCACTTCACTTTTTTATTCTTATGTGAAATATCTTGTAATTTTTTAACGTATGTAAAGATATCAGTTTTGCTTGCTTTGTTATGGATTAAGCTTGCAAGTTTATTGCATTGTCTTCTGTT
>Ga0222714_10001212_pt1 | contig 29218 bp, 22 predicted proteins | sample C33_3DmetaG_FD_165048 | JGI IMG/M metagenome (GOLD analysis project Ga0222714, IMG submission 165048) | Estuarine water microbial communities from San Francisco Bay, California, United States - C33_3D | ecosystem: Environmental > Aquatic > Marine > Unclassified | place: USA: California... | reverse complement strand
AAGGCAATATTCCAAAGGAAGAGTTGGAATATGTATTGAAGAACTGTAAAACAGATATTATTGTTGAAACTCCAGGTGGCTTAGATGAACAGAAAAAAGATGTTGCTTGGGTTAAAAAAAAGGTAAATAAATGATTGGTTTGATAATGGTCTTATTTGGTTTTTCCAGTATGGGTCAATTTAGTTTAGAGATGCCAGAATACTTACCTATGCCCAGCAATGTCATCTGTGAAGAAATGACAGAAGCAAACTTTGATCCACATTGTCAACACGCTGATTATTCTATATTTCGACCATGGTGTAATGGAAACCGCTGCGATGATCACGCTGTTAAAGGATATGCAAAAGAAATTGCAAGCGATGGAACAATTACTTGGTACACCACCGAGGAACAGGTTTATTTAGATATTGATTCCCTTGAAGACTGGCAGGTAATTCGATACACTTCTCAAGAACTTAGAGAGATGAATATTATGCCAGAAGATTGTACAGCTGAGAGTGAGCAAGATGGTACTTGTGGGTATGGTCTTTTTCCACCAAACCCATAGATGAATTACCTTCCTTCCAATTTAAGTTTTAAAGACGGTGTTGCCTATATTGGAGAAACTTCACTTCTCGATGTTGTAAAAGAATATGGAACTCCCCTTTACGTCTATGACTGGGAACATTTAAAAGCAAATATTGATCACTTTAGTAAATCTTTTGGAGACAATACGTTATTTCGATACGCCGCAAAAGCATTTATCTGTAAAGCGTTAGTAAAAGAACTTACCGATAAGGGTTGGGGTATCGATGTTGTCTCTGGTGGAGAGATGGCAACAGTACAAGCTGTAACTGGAACATTAGAAAATACTTTATTTAATGGAACGTTTAAACACCATGATGAGATTGAGTTCTTTATGCAACATAGTGGCGGACATATCTCAGTTGATAACCGATATGAGATTCCATTTTTAGAATCTGTTGCAAGTGGATTGAATAGGAAACAACCTGTCATTATGAGAATAAATTTAGATGTTGGAGCTGAAACTCATCCTATGGTTTTAACCACTGGGTATGACCAACAGTTTGGTATCTCTATTGATTTTGCAGAAGAAGCGTTAGCAAAAATAGTTGACTCACCTTCTTTGTTATTTTCTGGAGTTCACGTTCATATTGGAAGCCAGATAAAAGATCCAGCACGGTATCAAAAAGCAATGAGTTTATGTGCTGATTTTATGAATGCTCATAAAGAGAGTGTTGAAGGAGATGTTGTCTTTGATGCTGGTGGTGGATTCTTTTCACCTTATGCTGGTGATGAAGTTGACCATGAATTAGAAGTGTATGCCAAAGCAATTCATGATGGAATTCAAGAACACTGGAGTGAAAACTATAGTGTCATGATTGAACCAGGTAGAGCACTAGTCAATAATCCAGGAGTTATTTTGTACACTGCTGGTGCTATTAAAGATGATCGAGGAGAAAAGCCATATATCTTAGTTGATGGTGGGATGTCAGATAATCCAAGACCAGCACTGTATGGCAGCGAACATAAACTCTTTAATATCTCTGGTGGAAAAGTTGGAGATGATGTTGTGCATGCTGTTTCTGGTAGACACTGTGAAAGTGGAGATTTATTAGTGAAAGAGGCAATGTTACCAAGTGATACTGTTTCTGGTGATATCTTAATGTCTACTTCAACTGGAGCTTATACCTTTGCAATGGCTAGTAACTATAACCGTGTTCCTAAATCGGGAGTGGTTGCTGTTACAGGTAGTGGTGTTGTTGAGTTAGTAAATAGACAGAGTTTTCAAGATACATTTATTAACGACTTATAAGCAGAATCTCCGACCCAATCAATGATTAAGTTTTAAAAACAATTCATAAATAGAATTTTTGAAGAAGCTGTGATTAATAGTTAGTATTTCAATATGGGTAAAGATGATTCTCTCAAACAAATAAAACAATTCATAAAAGATAGGGATTGGGAAAAATTTCATGATCCCAAAAACTTGGCAATTTCTCTTAACCTAGAAACTGCTGAAGTATTAGAACTTTTTCAATGGACTAATGACAATAATATCAACCCTGAAAAAAAAGAGAGTTTAAATGAGGAATTAGCAGATGTATATTATTGGCTTTTGTTATTAGCTGATTATTACAAAATTGATTTAGATAATTCCCTTCAAGACAAGTTAAAAAAAAATGCTGAGAATTATCCAATAAATAAATCATCAGGTAACTCTAAAAAATATACAGACCTATAAATAGTGGATTATTTAAACTTTACCTTTGATGAAGATGGAATTAATAAATTAAGCGAACACTCGCTTTCAAAAGATTGGCCAATAACTTATGTACTTATTAAAAACTCTGATCTCTATGTTGGTGAAACATTTAGAGCTGCTTCAAGATTTAAAACCCATTTAAAAGAAGAAAATAAAAAATATAAAGGCGGTACTTTAAAGGTAATTACTGGTCAAGATTTCAATGTTTCAGCTGCATTGCTTTTTGAAAACAAGTTAGTGGAGTATTTAAGAGCAGATGAGATGTTCAACGTAACAACAAAAAATTCAACTAATCACAACTTTCACAATAAAACTAACTATGAAAGAAAGTTTGAAATTATTTGGGATAAGTTTTTGGAAGAAGGTCTTGCTAAAAATACATTATTACAATTAAAAAATTTAGATATTTTTAAATATTCTCCGTATAAGTCATTGACTGATGAACAAGAATTTATAGCAAACGAAATTGCAAAAAAAATACAAAATTCTAAACCGAATGAAAAAAATATATTCCTCATCAATGGAGGTCCTGGAACGGGAAAATCTGTTTTAGCTTCTTATCTTGCTAAAGAATTAAGCAATAATGACATAAAAAAAGTTGGTTTAGTTATTGCCATGAAGCCATTAAGAGCTACCTTCAAAAAAGTATTTCGAAAGATAAAAGCTTTAAAATCTTCTCAAGTAATAGGACCGAATGATGTAGCAAAAGACATATATGATGTTCTCATAGTTGATGAAGCTCACAGATTAAAAAAAAGGTTTAAATTATCAAGTCCAGGTGAGTATGTCGCATTTGATAAAACTAATTTGAAGTTAAATCTAGATCCTGATGCAACGCAGTTAGACTGGATGGTAAAACAAACAAATAATTTAATACTTTTTTTTGACGAATTTCAAAGTGTAAGACCAAGTGATATTAGCCCAAAGTCTATAAAGATTATTTCAACAGATAGCTATGAACTTTCTTCACAAATGCGAATTGAAAATTCAAACGAGTATGTAAGTTTTGTGCACGATATTTTCTTCAATACACTGCGTGACGCCTATAGTATTGGAGATTATAAATTGAATCTCTATGAAGATTTTGATGAATTTGTTGAAACTCATTATAAAAATGAGCAGGAATTTGGACTTTCCAGAATGATTGCAGGATACTCTTGGAAATGGAATTCAAAGCAAGATGAAAATAAATATGACATATTACTCGGCTCTCATAAACTAAGGTGGAATAGTCAAAGTAGTAAAAACTGGGTATATAGTGATAACGCAGCAAATGAGGTTGGATGCATCCACACTATTCAAGGCTATGATTTAAATTTTACAAATCTCATAATTGGAAATGATATTACGTATAATTTTTCTACTGAAACTGTTGAGATAAATAAAGAAAACTACGAAGATCCAAATGGAAAAACTAAAGACCTAACAGAGCTTAAGAGGTATATTATCAACATTTACAAAACATTAATGACCAGAGGTATAAAAGGTACAAATATTTATATAGTTGATGATAACTTTAGAAATTATTTTAAAAATTCTTTAAATTTAATAGTTAATCAAGAAGGTATAAATCAAATATAAAACCGTTGAAAAACAAATTTTTTATTTGATAAACAGCTACGCTCTTTTTAAATTGAAACTATGAGTTTACCAAATATATTCCCCAGCAATGAAAAGTCTTGGACTAAAGATGTAAAAAAAACACTAAATTATTTCAAAGAAAATCTAGATTCTCAATTCTATATTTTTACAAATGTTCACTACACAGATGAAAAAAGAGATAAAAGACTCAAACGTGAAGCCGACATTTTATTAATTAATAAAAATGGTCTTATGGTCATCGAGGTTAAGGAAGGATTATTAACCGATGGAAAAAATAATTTCTACCAATACTGCAACTGTAATGGTGATTTGTCTTGTAGAGATTGCAACGGAACTAACAAAAGATTTGTTTATCCTTTTGATCAATCACAAGCTGGTTTAGAAGGAATTAGAAAATTAATTAAAAAAGAGTTGCCTTCAAGCAATGTTGATATAATACAAAAAAATCATGGTGTAATTGCATGGAACCAATTAAGACAAAAAAATGTTTCTCCAATACTCAAGAACCAACATAGTGGTTTTCTTCTAACAAAATATGAAATACAAGAGGGTGGGAAAAAATTAAAAGATTTGCTTAATGAAAAAATTAAGTTTGGTCAATGGGGCTCTAAACCAATTAGCGATATGGAATTGAGTTTATTAATTAATCAATTAAGACCACATGCGCTGGAACGAGATTATAAAGTTGAACTTAAAAATTTAGAAAAACAATCAGACGATTACGATACTTTAATCTTAGAACAACACGAGGAGTCTTTTAAGGAGGGTTTTTATGGTGTTGTAAAGGGAACAAGTGGCTCGGGCAAAACAATACTTGCTATGCAGGTGGCAAAACTTCATGCTAATGCAAACAGATCTGTTGTAATTTTCTTTCAGAATTTAAATATTGCATCGGATGTAAGATACCAGCTCAGCATAGAAGGGTACAGTGACTCCGTAACGGTCTTAGGTTTATATCCATTCTTATATGATTATGTTGAAAATAATGACTTTAAAGGAAAAAACTTAAAAAAATTAAAACAGATTTTAGAAGCTATGGAAAATGATGATATTAGAAAACATAGTCCTCCTGAAGATTGGTTGAAAAAAAACTTTGGATTAACAGTTAATCAGTTTTTTGACGACCTCTGTATAGATGCTCTTGCAGAACTTAGCAAAGACAAAGACTTTGATAGCGTAGACACAATTATTGTTGATGAAGCACAGTTGTTTACCAAGAAAGAAATTTTATCAATAGAAAGTTTAAAGAGCGAGAATAACCCATCAGTTTTTTTGTTTGGTGATGACTTTCAATTTTTAAAATACGGTGATGAAGCTAAATGGGAAATACCAGAAACAAATCCTAAATTTCAAATAATTGTAAAACTTTTACAGAATTACAGAACTAGCTCTCAAGTTACAAAATTTATGAACTTAGTTTCTGATAGCAACCTTAGACCCAAGGAAGTAGTTGGCCACTGTCAAGTAATTAAGACAAAGCAGGTGGACTGGAAGAAAAACATTGAGAGTAGTATTGAATATTTATTGGAAAAAGATTTCAAACAGAATCAAATTGCGGTGCTAAGTCCAGATAGGGAATTTATTTATTCACAATTTAAGCAACTAGATCAGTTAGCACTCGATGGCATTGGTTTAAATTACATTTATGATGATATGTCTAAAAGTTTTATCAACGTTGAAGGCATACTATTTTCTTCAATACGAAGATTTACTGGCAGGCAAAAAAAAGCAGTTATTTTGCTTCTTCCAGATCCAAAAAACTTAACAAATTCTGAGGTATTAGACAATTACAAAGAACTAGCGTTTATAGGTGCAGGAAGGGCAGAACACACCTTGTTTGTTCTCCATAGTCCTGGAGTAGGCAAAAGTTTAGGGTTTAGTGAGGTAGAGTTCTTATAAAAAAAAGTAGCGGTAAAAACCGCTACTTTTGTTGTTTGTTTTAGACACCATAAGGTATCTACCCAATAGGGTAAATCCTTTTTTGAGAAAAGCGAATTTTTTTTCATAATTATTTGCAAATAATTTTTGGCCTTATATAATTTTTACAAGTTTGTTTTAGATAACCAGGAGGTATTTTTTTTGTTTGTTTTAGATAACCAGGAGGTATTTTGTATTTTGTTTCGAATTTAATAAAACTTCGTTGCACAGGCTGCTTTCAACCAAGAAAGCTTCATAAAAACAATCTCTGTTATGAGTGCGTTTCTTGTACTGGGAAAGAGTCTTTTACATCAAAAGGTGCTGCAAAAGCTTCTGCAAGATGGAGAGACAGAACACAGTTTTCAACTTTCTCTAATCAAGATTCTCAGTACCTAACACCTTACAGTTGTGATTTTTGTAAACACTATCACTTAGGGCATACTCAATTTACAAAACAAATAATACAAAAAGGAGAAATATATGGCTGATGTATCAGCACATTTTACAGTATATAAAGGAAACACATCTGGAGACTTAGCTCATATTGCAACTGTTTTCAGGCAAAGTAATTTTAGGGATGCTTTACAACTTGTAAAACAACAACCCTACAATAAAAATATTTTTGTAAACCCACGAGAAAAGAAATCTATTATCGAGTTTCTTGTGCCATACGGACCGGTACCCATTGTAGAGTTAGTTCCAATTGTACTTTTATTCTTTACTTCAAATTTAATTTTGACAAAAGATGAGTTTAACGAATTTAATGCAATGGTTAATCACTTCAAAGAAAAATATATTTGGGAAAATAAGTGGGCTTCTTTAGAAGATGAAAGGTTTATGCGTGAAACGAGTCCTTTTATCGATTTAGTCTATTCAAGAATAAAGAATGTTGATCGCACACAAAAGAGAGTTCAAAATTACCCATCTTTACTGACAACATACTTTACTTCACCAGTAACGAATGAATCATTTTCAATAATTTCTTATGATACAAAACTTTTAACAGACCCACACGAAGACAGGGTTGAATGAAAGAAAGATTTAAAGAGATTTGGAAAGAAACAGTTAAAAAGCACATTAGAAAATGGAAACCATTAGGAGGTATAGCTTATGGGTAAAAAAGACAGTACAAGTAAAAAATTAACTGAAGAAGAGAACCTATTTGTTGAAGAAGTTTTTCATGAAATAGATTATGAAAGAGGAATGTTTCAGCCACTTACAGATGATGAACTTGATGAACTCTCACCAGAGATGAGGAAAGCAATCTTAATAGCGCGTGAAGTAGCAAAGAAATCAACTAATGAAAAATAAAAAAGATCAGGATTTATTAATAAAAATAAAAAAACTAAGAAGTTTTTTAAATAATGTTATTAAAAAAATTGAAAATGGTGTAAATGAAAATATCACTAAGCAATTTTACTTAGCAAGTTTTGAAACAGTTGAAGATTTAAGCTCATCAATTCAGGAAAGTTTTATAAAGAATGCACTAATTAATGAAAATATAGATATAGAAGTATTTTTAAAAGGTATGTTTAAAAACAGAAATGCAAAGTTCAAATCAAAGAAAAAAAGAGATATTGAAAGTAAAGACCATGGCTTTGAAGATTTCCAGAATTTCATGAGGTCAAATGAAATAGAGTCTTCAATGATAATTAAGCGCTTTCAGTCACCTAAATTTAGAAAATTTAATGCTGAATTTAATTATTACCATGATTGGCATTCCAAGAAGACGACGGGTTATTTTGAAGACGATTTATTACTGTTAGACGATAAATATATAAATATTATTTTTCCAGGTTTTGATAGAAAAAACCCAGATACATTTCCACCTAAAGCAAGATGGATAAATTTTGCGGATAAGTATTCATCAGAATATCTTCAAGATTTAGATTCTCCTTGGTGTTTTCGTTCTGCATTACAATGCTATTTACTTCCAATAACTTCTAAAGAATTTGAATATGAACTAAAAAAAATGGAAATTATTGGTGAAGAAGCCGTCCAGCTTTTTATTGAATATTGTTCACAATTAGGAGTTATTGAGGTAACTGATAATGATATTACTTTTTTAAAAAAATTATTAGAAAATGGAGAAGTTGATGAATAGAAAATTAAAACCTAAAGCTATGTTTACACCGATTATTAAATGGTTAGATGAATTTTATGACACAGTTGAAAAGACAGTGCTTTTTAATGAAGATGACGAATTGGTTGAAGAGTTCGGAGTAGTTTCTAATAACTTTGATATTAGAGAGTTACATGAAGAAGAAAGTGATGATGATTTACCTGAATTCATAAAGAATAGTATGGGTGAAAATCAAGAAGTAATAAAAATAGATCACGAAGAGTTTTTAGAGATGATTGGTTATACCCCAGAAGAAATTGAGGAAGATAGAAGAACAGTTCAATTGGTAGATTACGATGTATTTTTTAGCACTGAGAAAGAAAAGAACGCAATACTTTTATCACTCAGAAGTGTTTTAGAGGGACTAATAAAAACTTTTAATATGAAAGTCTCACATTTAATTAACAATGAAAACTTACTCGATAAAGCTCGTGATACAGAACATATTGTAGTTGGAGGCACAATCTCATTGATAAATGATGGCGAACAAATAATTAAAAAGTATTCGTTCCAAGAAGAAGAGTAGAGTTAAATAATATGAAAATTATAAGTAAAGATTTTAGAATGGAAAAATATGGCGTTTAAAAAAAGAAATCTTTTTAAACCAAATGAGACTGTAAAACTAAGCCGATCTGGTGTAGAGCTTTTTATGAATTGTCAAAAGTGTTTTTATCTAGAAAGAAAATTAAATTTAAAAGCACTGAGCGGTTTTCCATTTAACTTAAATAGCGCTGTGGATGAACTTCTAAAAAATGAATTTGATAGGTACAGGGTACAAAAAAAGCCTCATCCTTACATGAAAGATATTGATAAAAATCTAATTCCCTTTCAACATGAAGATTTAGATAAATGGAGAGCTAATTTTACAGGTGTACAGTTTCATCATGAAGAAACAGATTTACTACTTACTGGTGCAGTTGATGATGTTTGGATTGATATAGATACGGATGAGTTAGTAGTAGTAGATTACAAATCAACATCAAGTAAAGATGAAGTTAATTTAGACAAAGATTGGCAGATTTCTTATAAACGGCAGATGGAGTTTTACCAGTGGCTACTGAGGCAGAATGGATTTAAAGTTTCTAACGATGGATATTTTATTTATTGTAATGGCATAAAAGATAAAGAGTCTTTCGATGAGGTACTTGAATTTAGAGTTAAAGTTTTACATTATGAAGGAAACGATTCCTGGGTAGAGCCAACAATTCTTGAAGTCAAAGAGATAATCAACAGCGATAAAACACCAGATGCAGATGAAGAATGTGACACTTGTTCATATGTTGCTACAAGATTTGAACTGGAGCTTTAAATTGAATGATTATGAAAAATATTTAGAGGAATACCCAGAATATAAAAAATTAATTAATGTTCTAGGCGTTCATTATTTTGGTAATAATGACTCAGAGATATCACTAGTTTTTGACGACGTTAAGATTAATGAACTATTAGAGACAGAAGATTCAAGAGCGCTTATAAAAGATATTATTATTAACTTTCTTTCCAAAAATAAGTCAATCAATCTTGAAGATCAAAAAGATAAATTTTTAGAAATTAAAAATTTACACAACCTATGGCAACAAAATGGTTCTCAAGGCTACCCGCCTTATTTTCCTATTATTGTATTTTTTATTGTGGTCGCTGGAGAAATGGGGGGAAAATACAATTTCAATAATTACTACGATCCACTTCTTGAATCTCTCTCCTTTAAAGATAAGTCTAAGAATGACTTAATCAAATCTTTTACGAATACATTTTCAAACAATGGTAATTTAAAACTATTCAGTGAATTAAATAGTTGGGCAGAGTTAAAAAATATTAGAACTGATTTTCATGAAGGTTCTACCCATAACATTAGAAACATAGGATGGGTTACAAGCCAAGGTTTGTTCAATCAAAAAGATCTATATGTCTTAACATCATTTTTTCAGAAAATGCAATTAAATCCTAATGATATTCCAAATATCGAAGTGTTTAAAAACAGACTTGTAGTTGATTTGTATCAATTTACAAAAGAAAGCAGTTGGGTAAGTAAGTTCTCTAAAAACTTAAAGAAAAACCTGGAAACTGCAGTCAATAATAAAACAGATTTACTTTTAGTAATTTCAGAAGTTTTATTAAAGCAATTATCTAAGTGGGACGGGATTGAGCTTTCATCAGATGGGGTGAGAACTATTACATCCAGACTTGCCTTTTCAGAACCAGATCCAAAATTAGGTTTTGAATTTATTATCAATTTAGTAACTAGTGATTTAATAACTGACCAAGTTGACCAAATTGCTGAAAAAATAATAACTGAAGAAGATGAAGAAATTGAAGAAGTAGTTTTTAAGAGAGATATCTATGAAAATTTTTGGTATTTATTACTAGAAGATTTTGGAAGTAAGGATTCAAGTTATAGACTGAAAAAATACAGTATCAATATATCTATTTTAGAAAAACCTATAAAAGTCTTTGCTAATGAAAATTCTGGACTTCATAATTTTTCTAATATGTGGGTTGAGCTAAGAGATAATGAAAAACCGGATTCAATAAATAGCTATTCTATCGTTTGTCAAAGCTATAAAAAAAAGATCGTAATTGATTACTTAAAAAAACATTCTTCTGGTGGATACATTTACATGGATCATAATGATTACTGTATTTTTTTAAACGTTACTTTTTTAGAGAATAGAGAACCTCAAAATAACGAATTAAAAGTATTCAATTCAATTAAAAATGATTCCTTTAGGCTTAATTTTTATGGGGGGCTAGAAGTTAGGAATGGAGTCTATATTAAAGACCATCTTCCTCTACTGATAGTTCCAAAAGAATATGTAAATCAAAAATATAAATTACTTATCAACGAATCTGAATTAGTGATAGAAACTAACTCACAAAACATTTATGAAATTGACTTAAATAACGCTGGAATAGACTTTAGTAAGAAAAATGGAGAAGTGAATATTAAGATAATTAAGGATGAAATTGCAATTGATACTAAACAAATAAATTATCAAGATTTTCCTGCAACAGAATACTTACAGAATTCTCTAGAAAACGACTTACTAGCTTATGATATTGAGCTTGGACAAAAAAATGAGATGAATTTCTTAAATATTATTCCAAAAAAAATCAAATCAGAGGAATTAAAAGACGGTTATATAAGCGGTGGTTATATAAAAGTAACTAGCGAGTACCAAATTTCTAAAAGTAAGTTTGAAAATGAGACAATTAATACAAATTGGGAATTTATAAATATTATTGGTAACAAAGAAGGCTCTCTAAAGAAAATAATTCCTACCACCAGATTTGGTGGAAATAGATTTAAATTTATTAATAATTTAGAGAATTTAAATAAATTATTTACATCAAAAAATTTGATACCAGTTTTTAGTACAAATACAGGAGATGATTTAAATAGGTTTATAAATACGGAAATCCCTTTTTCTGATAGCAAAGCAGTTTGGATAATTTATGAAATTAATGGAAGAAAGAAAATTAAGCAGATTGATTCTGAACTCCCAACTCCAAATGTAACTCAAACATCTATTGATTCAAGGAATCAGAATTTAATTAATAAAATTATAAAAAGAAACTTAGATTGGCGACAATTAATAATAAATACTAATAAGGATTTGAAAAACAATAATGATCCAGATGTTAATAATGAATTATGGAAAAAGTATGTAAAGTTTGCTGAAAGTATGAAGATATAGTGAAAGCTGAAAATTTAATCTCAAACCATATAGGAGAAAACCTTCTATATTTTATGTCTTTTAAAGAATCGGGTACAAAAAGCGAATTTAAAAAAGCAATAGAATATTTTATTAATAAACATAATCTACCCAGTAAAGTTCAAAATCTGGAGCTTCACTATTGGTCTGATTATTTATTAGATGATCTGTCTAGCTTGTTACATATTGAATTTGATAATTTTCATTGGTCAATATCCAAACCTTGTTTAAACTTGCTTCCCGGTTATTCTGGAAAAGCTGTTATTACTGGAGCAAGAACCCCAGAGATATACAAAAAAATTGAATCAAGTAAACATATTGTTTCCCATTATTTTATTGATAATTCCCAAACTATTTATAAAAATGAACCAAATATTTATGCACGATTAAATTTTTTTCCTTTAACAATATACATAAGTTTTAATCCTGAAGATTTAGAAAGTATTTGTGATGAACTAAGTCTTAATTTAGTCAACACTTCACCTTATGAGTTTTTAAACTGTTTACCTGATTTGCAAGAGATGATAATAAAATCATCAAAAATTCCAGATAACAGTAGATCTTGGGTTGATTTACAGATATTTGATAGTTTTATTATGGACACCAATTGTGGCAAATTACTTGAGTGTTCAAGATGCAGTATTTCATCTTTTAAATCAACACATCGCACTATCCTAGATGAAACGATTTATCGCTTTAAAGACTTTGGAGAATCTTGGAAATATTTTATTAAAATAAATGAAAATCTACACAATATAAGTAAAGAACTTGCGATTTGGTATTTGTTATCAAAAAACGATGTGAGGAATTTATATTTTGATAGAGACCCACTACCTTTTGGAACATTAATTATGCCATTAGATTTCAAGCTTCCTTTGCTCTATAGAAAAGCACTCACCTTAAATACTGGTGTGGTCCCATATATGTACAGACACAGACCAACAAACAATAATGCATTTAAAAACAATCCAATGTTTATAGAATATGACAATATTTCAAAATCATTTTACGATTTACTGTTAAAAAAACTTAAACTTGTAGATGAGCTATCAAGACCAAATCGAAGTTGGGTGGGTTATAATCCAATACAAGAAAAAAATTTTACACCACTAGACCTATGTATAAAAACATTCAAAATTTATGAGTCAAAAAAAGATGAAAACTAATAATCCTGTTTCAATTTTTAACAAAATGAGAAAAGGTTTTCTCAGCTATTACAATACACAGTTCAATATTAATGACCAATTTGTAAGTAACGAAAGGGACCAATTAATAGATTCAGATGGAAGCTTATGGAGATGGCCACAAGTAGAATTACTTAAAAACTATAAAAATATTGAATCTACTTTAAAAAAGACAAATACTGATATTTATTCAGAAGTAGGCATAAATAAAATTTTTCATGAATTTCTCAATAAATCACTATTCCCAGGTTATGAAATGTATGACCATCAAGCAAAAGCACTTATAGAAGGTTATAAGAATAATAAAAATATTGTAATAACAACTGGTACAGGATCTGGAAAGACAGAAGCAATGTATCTTCCAATCATTGCAAAAATTCTTCACGATGCAAAAGATTGGAAAAAACCAAATGATTTAAATAACAATAAATGGTTTAACTCAGAAATTAATAAAAGAGACACAGGAAATATCAAGTTCCAAAGATCAAATGAAACAAGGCTTCCCGCAGTAAAATGTTTAATGCTGTTCCCTCTAAATGCTTTAGTAGAAGATCAAAAAACTAGATTAAGACAAATTTTTTGTGGAGAAAATGGAAAAGAGATTCAAAATCTTTTAAATGGTAATAAGATTTACTTCGGTTCTTACAATGGAAGTACTCCGATTGCAGGTTCAAAAAATAATTCAAACAAAATTATAGAACTGCAAGAAAAGCTTAGAACTAGAGAAAGAGCATTCCAAGATACTATTGATTATTGCGAATCATTTGATCCAATAGATTATGAGAGCTTAAATTATGTAGACAACTTTGATGGTGGCGAAATGTGGTCTAGATTTGATATGCAAGACGCACCTCCAGATATTTTAATCACTAATTACACAATGATGAGAATCATGTTGGGTAGACCATTTGAAGAAAAAATTATTAACAACACAAAAAAATGGCTCGAGAAAGAGGGTACAAAATTTACTCTTATGCTTGATGAGTTGCACTCTTACAGAGGAACGTCTGGTGCTGAGATATCTTATTTAATTAAAAGATTTTTAGACAGAATAGGTATTCTCAATAATCCAGAAAAATTACAGATTATATGTTCAAGTGCGTCAATTGATTCAAAACAAGAAGAAAGTATAGAGTTTCTAGAGAATTTCTTTGGTGTTGATAGAAGTACTTTTCAAATTATTTCAGATGAAACTCAGGAAAACATGGAAAAAGAAATAAGTTTTGATAAAGAAAAATTATATAAAATTTTAGAAAAAGAAGATCATACTGAAGAAGATATTCATAATTTGTCTCAAGAGTTTACAGATACTTTAAAAGCACTAGAGAAGGAAAATAAATCTAACATATATGATATTTCAAACGCATTATTTCATGGAAAAAACAAAGAACCACTTGATCTTTTAGAAAAACTATTTGATCTACTAAGTTTAGAAAGTAACCCTAAAAATAGATTTAGAATACATATGTTTATTCGTAGGTTTAAGGGAATATGGGCATGTATTGATGCTGACTGCGATCAAGTAAAAAGTGAATTTAAAAGCAACAGCAGAATGATTGGAAAGCTATATACCCAACCAAGGATTAAGTGTTTGTGCGGATCGTCAGTTTTAAATCTTCATTATTGTGAAAAATGTGCCGAAACTGTGTTTGGTGGGTGGGTAATAAATCAATCTTCAAATGAAGATGTTAACGAATACTTATTGTCATCTATTGAAATTGATACTGTAAAAAATCCAAATAACTACAAATTGCTATGGCATTACTCAGAGAAATATCAAAGCGACCAAGATTTCATACATCCAAAAAAAGGAATTAGTTCAACTTCTGGAAGATTTACAAGCTATACAGAAGACCAAGGGACAGTTAATCATAATTTTTATCCGGTAAATTATTCAAATTCAGGATACATTAAGACCATACCAATTACAAAAATGAGAACAGGCTCGAAAAGTAACGGATTAATATACGAGTCAGAATTAGTTGTAGAGAATGAAGAAGATAAGAAATATTTTAGGGACTTTAACTACGCACCACCAGAGTGTCCAAGATGTGGTGAAGGTTTTGTAAAAAATTTTGAACCAACATTAATTGAAAAGCTTTCATTTAACTCAGCTAGAGAAATGTCGCCGGCAATTACAAAATTAATTCAGATATTTGGAAGAGAGTTAATTCAAGAATTAGAAACAAATAAAGCTATAGTTTTCAGCGATTCTGTTGCTTTGGCGGCAGAGTTTAATTATGAGTTTTCGTCTAATTATTATTCAGATGTTTTAAGATCTTTAATTTATAAAATAGCACAGGACAGTGAGCTCTCCCTGGCTCTCACAGATGACTTAATTAAGTATTTAGTAAATGATGCTCCACGAAACAAACAAGATTTTCTTGAAGAAAAATTTAATTTATATGAACAAAGCTACATAAAAAATTTTTATGATAATTTATCAAATTTAGAAAGACTCGTATTGAATGATGTGTTCAACAAAAATGACTTATCTTCTGAAGATCAAGATTTATATGAAAAAATTAACAAAAGATTTAGAAACCCATCTTTACTATCTTTATCAAGACTAATGGATATGCTCATAGAGGAGCTGTGTAATATCGGTATTAATCCATTTAATTCATGGCATGAGACATATCAAGAATATTTGACTTACAAATCAAGCGCATTGAAGCCAATCAATAATTATCATTGGTCAGATATTTTCGAAAATATAGGTAAAAATTCATCGTTATGGTCAGAGGACAAACTAAAAAATAGTAACCTTTTTGATCAAGATAGTAGAAGTGGTCTCCTAGCTTGGAAAATGCATAATATTGTTGACGCTTTTTTTAATCAACTGACAAAAAATTTCAGGGGAAAATATAGTTTTGAAAATTTTGGTCTTGGATATTTAACTTCTTCAATAGAGATTGAAAATAGAATGAGTAGTTTCATGAGTCAAGAATATTATTCATACTTATTAAATACTTTTATTAGATTTTTAGCACACCGTGACAGGTGGCACTTAGCTGATAAAATAACAGGTCACACAACACGTCGTACTGCATCTCAATTCTTAAGTTTCCTTGACAAGGTCATAGAGGTTACTGGAATCGAAACAGATAGAGAAGATATTTTTGATTTACTTTACAATCATTTAGTCGATCTTGGTGTAATACCTAATGAAGAAGTCACCAATGAAAACAAACCTTTCTATCTTTATCTCAATAAAGATAAAGTTTCATTAAAAATAAACAGTACTGACGAACCTGTCAAAAAATGTGTATGTTCGTGGGTATACCTCTCTAACGAGGCAAATATTTGTTTAAATTGCAGGAGGTTACTTGAAGATGGTCAAGATATTTCTATTGAGGAATTAGCAAATTATTTTACAGAATCTGTAAAAAATGAAACTGAAATATTAAGAATACACACTGAAGAGTTAACCGGACAAACAGCGGATCAGGATAAAATAGATAGGCAGCTCTTATTTCGTGGAATTATCAGAGACTTAGAAAGAAATATTTTAAGAGGAAATGAAAAAAGAAATTATTTAAGTCATATTGATGAAATAGATATTTTAAGTGTCACAACAACGCTTGAAGCAGGAGTAGACATAGGGTCTCTACAAAGCGTATGGATGAACAATACACCACCTGAAAGATTTAACTATCAACAAAGAGTGGGTAGAGCAGGAAGAAAAAATCAATTGTTTTCCTATTCTCTTGTAAACTTTAGAGATAGTCAACACGACAATTATTACTATGAAGAACCAAGAGAGCTAGTTTTTGGACCTATTCCAAAGCCATTTATCACAACCAACCAGGTAGATATCTTTAAGAGAACTATTCTTGTAGATATTTTAGACAATCTAGAATTAGAAAATGTCAAAAGTAGCATTCAAGAATCACCAGATTCTAGTGGAGATCTTGGCGGCGTTTCGAATTGGACCACAGGTGATAATGTTAGTAAATTATTGACCGAGAAGTTAAATACTATTAATTTAGAAAAGTTTTACAAAAAACACCACGGAAATAAGGAAGCTGATCCCGAATATTTAGAATCTTTAAAAAAAGAGTTAAATTCAGAAAGTTTAATTCCTGAAATTACTCAAAAATTATCTTCTTTTGATCCTGATGAAGACGATTTAGCTGCATCATTAGCAAAGTTAGGATATCTACCATTATATGGGTTAGGGGCTAACAGCAGAAGCCTCGTTTTAAACATTAATAAACCACTTGATGAAAATGTTTCAAGAAGTGCTTCTATTGCGATTAATGAGTTTGCTCCAATGTCGGAATATAGAAGAGATAAAAAGATATTCAAGTCAATCGGTGTAGCTAATTTGTTAGGAAAGAATAGATACAAAGACCCAGTGGATTCGTCTGAGTCAGCTGCATTCTGCAAGATATGTGGTTACATCTCATTACAACCTGACTCTATTGATCATGAAGAATGCCCTTCTTGCTTTGCAGAACCTGGGAACGGATTCTTTCTTGAAAATGTCATAGACCCAAACTATTTTATTGCTAGTCCTACATTTGAAGTACAAAAAGATTCAAAAGATAGAAACTTCAGTAATAATAAATTTGTTGAATCAGGAGATGCAAAAAATATTTCACGTAATATATTTAGCAATTTGAATTATGATTTTGGATTTAGAAAACTTTATTCACTAAATAACAATTACGATGAACAATTTCAATTTTTTCGCTCCACAAATAATAGCTCTTTTAGAAATGTTGGAACTGGTACAGTTTTAATTGCACAAGAATGGGCTGAGGATACAGGTGGTTTACAATACTTTAGTACAGATGGAAAAGAGCCAATAAATTTATCACTAATTGAGCAAAAATTAACTAATGTAATACAAATTAGAAAAAATGATGAAAGTCAAAGTATTTCAACTGACTATCTTAATTTAAGCGAAAATTCCCATCCATTATTCAGAAGAAATCGTATTATTCAATCTCGAAAAGCTGCTTGGATAAGTGCTGGTGAAATAATTCACAGCTTTTTAACAAATCAATACTTTAATTGCGATCCAAGTGAAATAGAACGGCTCATAACGTACACAACTCCAAACTCGTCAAATGAAACAATACCTAAACCAACCATTGTCATGTCTGATACTTTAGAAAATGGAAGTGGTTTTACAAAATATCTATCAAATAATTTTGAAAAAATATTCAATTTAAACTCTACTGAAAAAGATTCTATTACTAGTTATATTGAAAAATTGAAAAACCAAGATTGTTGTGATAGTGCTTGTTACAAATGTATAAGAACATATAACAATAGATTTTATTCAGACAGCCTAGATTTAAATTTAGGTATTGAGCTCATTTATACAATGCTAGGTCAAGAACTTGATTTCAAGAGCATCTTTGAAAAAACAGAGCTTAACATCGCTGAATTATTTAGAAATCAATTACAAGATGCAGGTTTAAATATAGAGAGAGTTGAGTTTGAATCTAAAAATTTACCGACCTACCCGTTGCATATTTTTGTTGAAAATAATAATTCAGAACAAGAGAAAAGCTATATATTTTTAATGCATCCACTAGAGAGTAGAACAGTTAGGTTTGATGCAGTTCAAGCACTGCTCACAAAAGAATTTTCCGGTCAATTTAGTTTAGATAATTTATACGTTATAGATCATTTACAAGCAAAATCAAATCCAATAAAAGCCTATATCGATCTTTTAATTTGAAGTTACAAAACAAACTATCACCTTCATCAATTCAGTCAATACTCGAATGCCATAAAAAATCTCTTTGCTGGATTACAGAAAAATATAAAATTGTTCGAATAAATTCTTCTTTTGGAGAATCTTATAAGATAGATGGGATAGTCTTGCATGGTGTATTGGAAAATCTTTTTAACACTAATAATGAGAGTTCAACTGAAAATATTAGAAAAGAAGTTATAAAGTCATATAGTGACAACGGGGTATCAGAACTTTCAATAGATTTAAGCCAGGACAGATTGTATAAAACAATTAATGGAGTACAAAACATACTCAGTAAAGTCAACGAACAGTTCTCTGTTTTTGATTTTGAAACAATACTTAAAGAGTATGAATATATTGAAAATGAAGAGTTCACAGGTATTGCCGACTTATTATTTAGGGGTCCTAAGAAGTCTATAATTGTTGATTATAAATCTGGACATGTTCTTGATAGTGAAGGTCAGATTAAAGAAAATTTTGTAACTCAAATGATGCTTTATGGATTTTTGGAAATAGATGAATATGGCTGTGAAGAGGTTCAGCTTTTTATTCTTGACTCAAAGGGCATTGTTCACAAGGTAGATTCAACCCTAGAAAAAATAAGTAACAACTTAGAATTGATTAGAAACAAATATAAGGACTTTGTTGATGAAAAACATCCTGAATGCTTGATTGATAACTGTGTTCACTGCTACATACCGCATGATTGCAACAACTACTTTCCCCCTTCAAGTACTGAAACACTAAATTCAATAAGTGGTGAATTTATCGAACTTGTTGAAAAAGGTAGCAAAAATAAGATGAACTTAAAAGGGTTAAAAAAACCTTATAAAAATGTAAATATTTCTATTTATTTTGATGAACCTATTTTTTTTAGTTTCGAGAAAAGTAACTTATTGACTATAAATAATTTAAAATTTGTCAGGAAAAATAATGAGAAATTATTTTTTAAAGCTGACAGATTTTGGAATATTAATTTACTTGAAGAAAAATGACAGTTTCTAATCTTAACGGAAGATCTCTTGAATATTTGCTTGTAAAGCTAATCTCTGATAACAATCCAAATATAACCATTCCTGAATCAACAATGAATGCTCAAAATAGAGATGAAGCTAATATTTCAAAACTAAACTCTGAACTCAAAACTTCAATGGAAAGCAGTTGTTTAAAAATTTATGATTGGATAATTAGTGAATTAGAGGAACTTACAGAGGTGATTAGATTCACTGACCATCAAGGAACCTTAGGAAATCCAACTGATATAAAAGTAATTTCAAATTCAAGAGATTTGAATATTTCTTTAAAGCACAACAATGATGCTGTTAAACATCAAAGACCAAGTGCTACTGCACAACAGTTTGGTTATCAGAAACGTTCATCAGAAGACTTATTATTTAGAACTAAATATGAATCAATTCTTGATGATTTTTATGATATATGTATAGATTCTTATCCTGAAGCCAAAAAGTATAATGAAGTCACAGATATGACATACGACTTTCTATACAAACCAATGAATGATTTAGTTGTTTCATTTATAAATGAATTTGGTAATAAACCAAATAATAGAAATCACTACTTTAAATTTATATTCGGTGATGAAAATATTTTTAGAGTTATAGCCAATGGTGGACAGGTAAATATAGTGCCAAATGTTCCAAGTACAGATATTATCTCTATTTCTGCAGAAAGACATTCTTTAGGAGACGAAACTATTGATATGAAAAATTATATAAAGATTATATTTAACGATGAATTTTTTATTATTCAAAGACTTCATACTGCTAGCTCTTTAATAGAGAGTAGAAGTTTAAAGTATGACACAAGAATGCATTAATAAAACAGTCTTACATCAATAGTAAGATTAATTTAATATGACTTTTAAAATTGCTTCCTTTTTTGCTGGTGCTGGTGGTTTAGATTTGGGATTTGAACAAGCAGGGTTTGATATTGTTTATTCAAATGAATTTGATAAAAAAATAACACCTACATTAAAAAAGAATTTTATACACTCACAAATTGATGACAGAGATATTAATAAGGTAAGTAAACAAGATATCCCAATTGTAGACGGAATTATTGGAGGTCCACCATGTCAGAGCTGGAGTATTGCAGGTAAAGGCAGAGGGCTGAATGACTCAAGGGGCCAATCTTTTTTGAAATATATTCAGCTCATTAAAGAACTAAAACCAAAATTTTTCTTAGCGGAGAATGTAAAAGGGATGCTTAATTCAAGAAATAGAGAGTCATTTGAATTTTTAATGAGTGAATTAAAATCAGTGGGTTATAACTTTACCTATAAGCTTATGAATGTGGCTGACTATGGAGTTCCCCAAACAAGGGAGAGAGTAATTTTTGTGGGGTTCTCAAAAGATATAAATCAAAATTTTTTATTTCCAGAACCAACTCACGATTATCAGTCTGGTAATTTTATACCACTCAAAAATGCAATCTGGGATTTAAAAGATAATGCTTTACCAGCTAAAGAAAAAAACCTATCAAATGGTGATATGTGCAAGGTTCTAAATCATGAATACATGATAGGTAGCTTTTCAACTATTTTTATGTCACGAAATAGGGTTAGGTCATGGGATGAACCGTCATTCACGATACAAGCAGGCGGAAGGCATGCACCTATTCACCCTCAAGCACCAAAAATGATAAAAATAGCAAAAGATCAATATAAATTTGATGAAAAACCAAATACCCAAAACAGTGTTTATAGAAGACTTTCAGTTAGAGAAATTGCAAGAATACAAACTTTCCCTAATAATTTTGAATTTATATATAACAATGTTGCTGATGCTTACACAATGATTGGGAATGCTGTACCAGTAAAATTTGCAAATATTATTGCTAAAAAAATTATTGATGTTTTATAAAAATTTATTTCAAAAGATTATTTTTTTATAGATTTTTTAACTTCTTTTAACAACTCTTGCCGTTCTTTAATTGTATTCAAATCTTTTTGGATATTCTCTATAGCTAGTTGAGTTTTTATTAAATCTTTTTGAACATTGTTTATAAGGGTAGTATCTCTCTCTCCAGCTTTTTGAAAATTTGTGCTTGTATCTTCGACTAATTTAGTAAATTCTTTTCGAGACTCAGCCAACTCTTTACGAGTATCTTCAATTAATGTTTTAAATTCATTTTTTGATTCGCCTATAAGCTTGACCCCTTCTTGGATGTTAATTTTATTTTCATCCATTCTTTCATTTATAATATTTGAAAATTCTAGTATCTGACTATTTAGTGCTTCAAAATCACTTTTATATTCTTTAGAAATAGGTTGTAGTAATCCTATAATTATTTTTAACGACTCTATAAATTTTTCTTGTTGATTGTTATAATTGTTTAATTTTTCAAGTTCAGTATTTAATTTTTGATATAAATTATTTAAATCATTTGTTTCATTCATAACTAAATAATATTATTTGTTTTTATCAAAATTCAATTAAATTTTTATTTAATTTTTTTAATTTTTCAAGTAAAAGAAAATTAGAAATATAAACTCCCTTATTCGACTCAAACATTTGGTTTGGGAAATTTTTAATAAACTTATTCAATAATTCTTGAAATTCTAAATTACTATTAATTTCTTGAAAGCTAAATTTATCGATTAACCAGTACAAAGTTGTTGAAATTACCGCTAAATTATCTTCATAATTTGGGATAACCAAATTTTTAATTTCTGAAATGAATTTATCAAAACCTTGATCAACTGATTCTTTAAAAAAATTAAGGTGATCTATTATCTCATTTTCAATATTCTCAAAATTTGAATAAGCAATTACATATAAATAAGCATGGAACCACCCTTTAAACTCTTTTGCTCTGATTCTGAATTTATTTAAATCATATTTTGCATTTTCTATACTCTTAACTTTTTTAGTCGCATTTACCCAGTCTTCCTTTAATGAAGTACTATTTGTTGTAAGCTGTCTTAAAATAGCAGAAAATTCTGTGTCAGCATCTGCAAAATAATTTGTAAAATCTTTTTGTAATTGTTGGTTATTCGTAAAATTTCTTGCTAATTCATATATTTGCAAATGTTTTACTCTTCTTTCAAAAGCTACAGATTTATACGTTGCATTTAGTAAATATGCATAAGCTGCAATTAAAATTCCGTCGATTCCTGTGGCATGATTTTCTATAAACTGATAAGCGTCAAGTTCAATATCATTGAAATCTTCTTTTTCTTCAAGCACACAATGAATTTCCCACTCTGCAACTATTGTATAAATCCATAAGCCATATTTAGTATTTGTATCATATTTATCTAAAGAATTTAATTCATCTACGTTAATTATTTCTTGTAATCTTTTTTCAATAAAAGGGAGTAAATTTTTTCTTTGTTTTTCACTAATTTCTTGATTTCTGTAATCATCATTTTCTAAATGTTGTTTTTTATACCATTTAATTTGTTCTTTCAAAAATTTGATAAATCCAAAATTACATTTTTCATTATTAAGAATTTGTATAATCGTATTTTTGTCTGCAGCTGGAAGATTTAGTTCTTTTATCATTTCTTTTATGTCAGAAGTTACTTGAATCAATGTTGAAATTAATTTTGGAGATTCTGATTTTGCATTTTCACTTATTGTTTTTAAAGTTACAGTAAGTTCATCTAGTTCATCTTTTCTATCATCTATCGGAAAAAAGTTATTTAATTGAATTAAGAAAGTGTCAATAACATGAAAAGAGCTTTTCTCTTCAATATTTTTACCCAATATTTTTAATTTATCTGTAAAACCTTTCGTAGAAGTGGGCATTCTTCTATCCAACCATAATGTTAAATTTTTAAATTTTAAAAAGTTTTCCATATTGTTTAGAAATAGATTGTACTTTCTTTGACTATAATCTTTTTGCCACTCTTTTAGAAAACCTAGAACTTTTAAACGATAGATAACTTTATCATCTTTATCATCACCAAATACAGCATCATTACCTGAATTAAATCTATATATAACCTGTTTTTCATTTGCAAAATTCTGAAAATTTTCTTTATTTTTTGACAAAAAATTTAAAAAGTACATTATTTCAATGTACAGACCTTTCCACTGCTGATGATAAAAATACATATGTGAATTAATATCATCAGCTTTCTCAATCTCATTATTTTTTTCGTCATAAACTTTTTTAGCCTCGCTATGAGTATCAGTTCTTAATAACTCTTCTGACAATAATTTATTTTTTTCACTAAATATTGTCCAGCAGTATGATTTATTTTCGTCTCTCCCAGCTCTTCCGGCTTCTTGGTACCAAGATTCGATAGAGTTAGATATACCATAGTGAACAACACATCTGACATTGGGAAAATCTATACCCATTCCAAAAGCTTTTGTAGCTATTATTATTTTTTTTCTTCCATGTTTGAAATCTTCAGGTATAGATTCTTTATATATTTCAGAATCTCCTAAAGAGGGTTCCCAGTATTTTCCATAATCACCAACTCCCCACATTAGACCTATTAAATCTGAGTTAATTTCTTGTGTTTCAAAAAATTCGCGCAGTTTTTTATAAAGTTCAATCATTTTTTTACCTTTAGTAGTTACAAAAATGATGACTAAATTATTTTCATGCTCATATCTTTTATTATTGAAAAATGATTTTAAATTTACATCATTGGTGAGGACAGGTAGTTCATTCATTAAAAACTCTTTAAGAATTTCAAATTTATCTTTACCCTCAATATTTTTATATACATCAAAACTAAGTTCATTTCTATTGAAATTGCTTGCTCTAAGCTCATCATATAAATTAAGATTCGTTTCGTTTAAAATGTCATCTCTGACAGTAATAGAAGCAGTACCTGTTAAAGCTAATATAGGTAATTTAAATTTACTTTTTTCTTTGTTACTTATCCTATTTAGCCTATCTCCAAGTCCTAAATAAGATGTCCTAAAATCCTGACCCCATTCTGATATACAATGCGCCTCATCAATTACACCAACGCTTAAATGCTGATTGTTTAGTGAAGCCCTAAGATGATCTTCAAATGCCGGTGTTAAAAGTCTTTCTGGTGCACAAAGAATTAAAAAGCTACTTCCATCAGAAATGGAATCTAAAACAATTTGTCTTTCTTCTCGCCCAACTTCACTTGTTATCGATGCTACTTTATCTATACCAATGTAGTTGAGATTTTTATGTTGATTATTGATTAAAGCTACTGTTGGAGAAATAACCAATACTGGGCCAGGTAAAATCAATGAAGCTAATTGGTAGATAAGACTTTTTCCAGATCCAGTTGGCAACAACACTAAGGTATTATTACCTTCAAGAGTTCTCAATACAGATTCATATTGAAGTTCACGAAAACCTACTTTTCCAAAAACAAACTTCATAACATTAGTCAATTCGGTTTCTAGATTTCGATTTGGTTCAATATATTGAGATAAATTCTTAAAGCTTCTATCGTCTTTTATCTTAAAAGGAAGAGCAACTCTTCTTACAAAGAAATTTGATGATGAATCTCTTAACTCATAATTTTCTAGATAAGATTTGTCACTATCTAAATAAATTAGATTTTGTGTACTTACTTTATTTTCAGTAGGTTTCTCATTTACATACTCTTTTTTATCTTTGTTGAAAATGTAAGTCTTGAAGTTCTCATTTAAATTATTTATGAATTGTATTTTTGTCGGCATTAATTCAGTACAATTCCAAATATTCATAATTGAATAGACAAAATTTAAAAAAACTTCCATTCCTGTCAATGGATAGTTATTATTAACTAGTTTTAACTTCCAAGTTTTTTTACAATATAAATTTTTATCTTGTAATAATTCAAAAAATAAGTTTTGAAAAGCTCCAATACTCCATAGTTCCAAAGCAAGTAATGATTGCATTTCTACACTTTTAGAATCATATTCATCAATTTCTTTATCAATTTTTGGATGTTCAAATATTTCCATAATTTTTTGCCAATGTTTGCCTTGCATATTCCTAACTTCAAATGCTGGAATGCCAATAACCTCAACAATATCTTCACGTAAATCTTCGATATCACTTCGAAAAGATTTACTTGATAATGGATCTTCTGGGTTTTCACCAGATAGAAAGTGTTGCTTTCCTAATATTTCTATAATTATTGGCTTTCTCCATGGTGGGCTAAATAAGAAATCTACACCTTCTCTACCATCTGCTGAACCAGGTATTTTATTAAAAAACTCTCTTTTTGGTTGTGGATGAAGCCATCTACTAGAATTTTGAAAATTATTTCTACAATAGTTAAAAAACATTTCTTCTTCTTTTGAGTCAAAAATACATTTAGGTTTACCCCATGTATCTTTTGGAATCTTAAGTTCTACTTTCTCATTGCGAACTTGATAGGTTTTTAAAATAGAATTTGCAAAAACTATTGTTGTAGGTTTTAAATCTCCTGGTAGAGGTGAATTTAAAAATTCAATTTTATATTTCTTTAATAACATTGTTTCAATTTCAGGACTTATAAAAGTTCCATCACCACGTTGAAGTATTTTTTTAAATGACTGCAATCCAGATTTTTGATTATCCGTTAAATTTTTATTTTTTGAATTTTCATTAATTGAAATTGAGTATTGTGAAAAATTTCTTAAGTATTCATTTTTAGAAAATAAATTTTCAAAGTACTTTGAGTTTAGTTTAAGACCACCTGGAACATAATATGTTTCAAGACCAGGTACTTTTAAATAATTGAGTTCATCCTTATACGTGTGACGGTAGTAACTATTGACTATATAATTTATTTCACTCATTTTTTATGTTAACTAAGGGAATTTCACCAGTTAAATTATCAAGATTTTTTTGATATTCCGATTCTTTTTCTCTGATAACTGCACCATTTGGATTAGATATCATTCTATCAAACTGAGGGATATCTTGTTCTTTGTACCATGTTGGCGGTTTACCTCTTCTAGGTTCAGCTTCTTTTGGTTCTGATTTAGTTTCTTTTATCCAACCTTCAACATTAGTTAACTTTTCTCTAAAGTTTGCTGCATCAAGTTCAACTTCCCAAATAATTTCATAAATATCTTGAATCTGTCCAAGGGTAAAGTATTCAGGTAAAAACCTAGTTGCAAGACCACTATATTCCAGAGAGATTCTGAGTCTATTTGAAGAATCAAGTAACATATCGAAGTGATCAAATGCCATATCCTCTGGGATATATCTAGTTAAATATTTTCTTGGAATTTTAAACCACTTAATATCATTGCTTTCTTCGTGTAAAACAAACCTCTGATTATCGGTGTATATAGCAGTAAAAGATGTAGTTATGACACGAGCTTTTTCGCCAGTTTTTTCATCTATAACTCTTTGGTCTCTTTTGATATCGCTGTAGGTTCTAAACTGGCTTAAATAATTAGGAGTTAATCCAGTCTCTGAAATAAAAATTCTTTTAGCTGCTTCTTCAATAGTTTCATCTGCCTGAACAAATCCTCCTGGAAGTGACCATTTATTTTTGTACGGTGCAATATCACGCTTTGTTAAAAGTACGTTAAGCATACGTTCATGCCAGTCAATTCTGAAACAAACAATATTAACTGCATTTAAAGATTTTGGAAATCTTTCTCTCTCACCCATAAGAACAATTATAGAACATCTTATTATTAGTAAAAATCACAAAAAAAACTAAATATTATTTGTCATAAATACCAAAAAGGTATATAATTTTAGTCAAAATCACTAAAAACAGGGGCTGCGATAGTGAAAACACGAACTAAACATAGACCAATGGTTTGTTGGTCTATTGTTAATGGATCAACCTGTTTGTGTATTCAATGTTGGAGTTGTAAGAGGAAAATGAAGTATCGCACTAAACAGTTAGCTGAAATTAAAGCTAGTAAAGCTAGAAAAAGAACTAATAGTTTAATTAAAGAATACGCTTGTACTTATTGCGGTTATTTTCATATCGGACATGTGGGGAGAAGATAATGCGTAATGTCAATGATTGTAAATGCTCAATGAATAATTTAAGAAACCATCATGGTGTTGTTTGTACGACATGTAATACGAACACAATAGTACCTCTTTTAGTTCCGAATGAAATCACAGCATATAGAGTATGGAAGTTTAATCATCGTGATGGTTTTTCTATAAGAACAAATGGTCGTTTAGGTTGGTATGATTTTAACCAAGTAGTACCCCCAGTTTTTGCAGAAGAAATTGATTTTATGAAACCCTGGAGTGGATCAGCTAACTGTAATATTTATGATCACAAAGGTCCGAATCCGTATTGCAGCTGTGGTTATTACTCAATAAAAAACTTTGCTAACAATACTAATGGTTCGTTTGGTCATGATAGTTCAAGAATGATAGCGGATTATCTCAATAGAGCATTTACACGCATTGAGAGTTTAAGAGATGAAGAGAAAAAAAGAATTACAGAACTACTTTTTTATAGTCCAGTTGCTAAAACAACTGAAATAATTAATTTAAACTTGACTGCTGAGGTCTCTTTAACGGGAAATATAATTGAATGTGAGTTTGGTTACAGATCTCAATACATTGAACCAAAAAAGTTCTTTCTGTTATTAGATTTTGATACTTTATACAATCTTGTAAATTTTCTAGGAAATCAATTAGGCAAAGATAATGCTGAAAAAATGTATGTCACGTATCAGTGGATAGTATTTTTAGATAATTATTTCACCAACATTTTAAAGCTTTATGGCTATGAGTTTGAATTGAGGTTTAACACAGTTGGTTACAGTACTGATGAATTTGAACCATTAACTGGAGACCAATCAAAAAATTCAACCTACTATCCATTAAGAGACCACCCTTTTTATCCAAAGTTTAGAAATATTGCATATGTTTTAGAAGAAACTAATAAAATTATGCGACATCAACTTCCATCTCTAGGTGAAATTAAAAATGAATTTGATAAAAAAGATGAGGGGAATTTAGTTGATTTAACCAGAAGAAGATACACAGCATTAAATAAAAGATATAACCAATTAGCCAATGGTCGAATAGTTAGTTTAACGAATATACACTACAGAGAGACAATAGCTGAATTTTTTCCAACTTATGCAAGCTCATTAATTGCATTTGCACATTTTAATGTCATGCTTAGCGAAAAACCTAATAACAAAAATCATCTCTTGGCATATCCAAATCTTGCAAAGATGTTTGGTTTTAGGTATCACTCATTTTTAGAATCTAAGTACTCAGCTGAGCAGATGGCAGTAGAAACTACTTTTACAGAAGAGCATCCGCAGCATTACTTTAAGGGTCTATACCCTTATTACTTAAAACAAACAAATCAAAATACTCCTGCATCAGAGTCTGAAGATCTTTTTGATGAATGGAGTTTTTAAAGAAAAGGAGAAAACATGAAAATAGGAGAACCATTAAGAATAATTGAAGCAGTTCCAGTTCCAGAAACAGAACCTTCAGTTGTTCCAGAAAAAGAGAAGGTTGAGGAAAACGTATAAATGTCAGTAGTCAGTTTACTTGGAGATAGCATCATAGACAATAAAACCTATGTGCGAAATGGCGAGTTGTCCGTTAAAGAACATCTTGAAGAAATGTCAGAATCAATGTTTAATCAAATTGCAGTTGATGGACATACAACTAAGGATGTTTTGAATTTACAACTTGATCAATTACCTAAAATATGCACACATAAAGTCTTATCAATAGGAGGAAATGATCTACTTGAACAAGTATCTTTTTTGAAAAACAAAGAAGTTCTAACAGCAAAAGAAGTTATGG
>Ga0222714_10001209_pt1 | contig 29267 bp, 49 predicted proteins | sample C33_3DmetaG_FD_165048 | JGI IMG/M metagenome (GOLD analysis project Ga0222714, IMG submission 165048) | Estuarine water microbial communities from San Francisco Bay, California, United States - C33_3D | ecosystem: Environmental > Aquatic > Marine > Unclassified | place: USA: California... | reverse complement strand
AATCCGCATTGTTGAATGATTCTCCGTCTATCTGGAAAAGAATGTCCTGAAGATCATCTGTTACAAACTGCAAGGTTTTTGACCCGTTCTTGTACACGTCTTTAGCAACCTCTAAAATTGCAGTGCATGCGTCAAGTTTTGTAAGTGTGTGCATTCTGAAAAGATCCTCAGTCACAAGACTTGACTGTACTAGGCTTCGTTCCACATTACCTACAAGTTCCTGGTTGGTAATCGCACCAAGACGTTGTGGAGGAACACCCGCTGTATTCTGTATTTTTCTTTCAATCTCCTGAAGCAACTGGATGTTGAACTGGATGTAGTTACCCATTTCAAGATTCAATTCCTTGTTCAAGGTCGACATGTTCTGGTTGATACCCATGCGTTTGTTACCCTCGTTCATGGAGTTTACAAACCCGACTCGCATCGCGCGTGCGTAATAGAACCATTTCTCAACATCCCATCCGTCAGGAATGGTGGATACGTCAATCACCGCAATCTTACCTATGTTGGTGGCAAGTGCAAGTTCAGTATCATACCAGATAATGAAATAAAGGTACAACCATGGAACTATGCGGTCCATCAATGAAGTGGACTGTGAGTTTATCGCCGAGCATATACGCCCAACATAACCTGACTTGCATTTGGATAGATTGTCTATGGACCTGAACTGCTGTGGACGGCGGCGTATCATCTCATCAATGTACATGTCCGCACCTATGCGGATGCCTTCCCAGTATTCAGAAATCCAGAACCACTCGATTCTTTGTGTGGGATCCTGCTTGTCCCATTGCCATGACTCATCAACAAGGATCTGCTGTTCCTCGCCTGTCTGTGGATCTATGTAATAGAAGTTTCCGACTTTGCGGAAGGATTTCCAACGAACCCTGAAAACAGGAATCCTGTCAAGCGCATATTCCTCACCCTCAAAGTTATAAATACTTTCAACTGTCTTGATGGTCATCGGATTGATGATCTCATTACCAGGAAAGTAATTGGCGTAATACATCTCCAACTCATCGATCTGTTGTGGAGTAAGGTATTCATAAAACTCATCAATCAATTGATTGACGGTCATGTAGTTTTGTTCAAGTATCTGGGAAGCCTCATCAACCGTGTCCACGTTTTCAGGAATGAAGAAATAAACCTGTAAAGGATTCACACGTCGAAATGACACTTCATTTGCAATCTGTTCTATGGAATAGAACTCTTCGCCGCAAAGCAACCAGTCCTTCCAACCTTTTGCAAACTCATCCTTCAAGCGGTACTTCTTCTTATAATACTGTAGGAACAAATTTGCCGTTTCCTCCCTCATGTCCTTTACGCTTTTATGGGCGTTCTTCAGAACTTCCTCAGGAGTAGGAGGTGGAGCATCAGGATTATTGGGGTCAGGTTGTACATTACGCAACAGGAAATCCTGTAATGCGCTGAGTATTGTCTGTTTAGTAAGATCCTCTTTGTCTTTTACAGCAGAGTCATTGACAACTCGTACAACAGGATTGAAAAAGCGCTTATGCTCTTCACCAAAAAGCACGTTGAAAATAGGATAAAGAATATCATAAGGCTGAAGAGTAGCAGGTAACTTGAAAGTATTAGCACCCTCACGGCTGATATTGAAAGGATTAGTAATGTGTCTGAAATGCGCCTCGTCAATCTTGTTATTGAAAAGGTCATAGTTTCTTTTCCTTTCACTTATCGTTCTTCGACGTTTAGTATCCTTAAGTTTGGTAGTAGCTATTACGGCATTTACACAATCGTACTTCCACTTTGTGGTTTCCTTCACTGTACGCGAGACCTTCTGTCTCGGCATCAGTGCTTTATTTGTGTAGTATATTTCCATCAATCTCTAATTAGGGGAATTTACAAATTTAATTAAGATACGCAGCCATAAAATGCTATAGGAGACAAATTAACTATTGTCCTATAGCATATTAGGAAAAAAACGCCCTAGGTTTGGAACCTTTGACAAATCCTGTTTTAAAGAAATCCTGTTCAAGGAACGTCTTTACCTTTTCTTCTGCGTTTACTTGGTATTTACGAAGCTCCTCCTTTTGGTAAAGTGCTAACATCAAGGCCATTACACGGTCAAAGTTGCCATCCGTGTTGTACATGATCAACTCCTTCAACAAGGGTATACATCGTATCTTGTGACAAACCTTTACGTCACCTTCATAAGTCCTTCTAAGCCAACTGTTTATCAATCCTTCACCGTATCTCTTGATTTCCAAGGGCATGTGCATACCATAACCTCGATCAACAGTCGAACCTTGCACTACATCCTTGATAAGTTTAGGTTGACGTGCAAGATAATGTAGTGATCCTGAGGCTTCAAAGTAAGTAAACACTCCTTTTTTCTCATTCTCATAAAGAGTGATTGCATTGAAATACACTGCAAGACGGCGGCATATCTCATAAAAATCATTTGCAGTTTCAGGACGTCCTGAGTATTCAGCCACAATCCTGTTTGTCAAATTGTCCAATACAATCATGGACCCAAGGGATCCTGAGTTTGACTTGTCGTGGTCATAAGGGTCAATCCCTCCTATGTAACGTCCCCACGGTATGACATGATCCTCATCCTTTTTAGGGTGCTCATAAATAACCACTGACCCTTCAGTGTTTGCCTCGGCCTTCAAAGGAAAATCATGGATAGGCCTGTTCTTGGCATTGTTAACCCATTCAACTTCTCCTTCCGGAGACATTGTCAAGTCTCCAACCCATTCAGCATCAACTAGTTTACTAGTTTCAATGTTAGCCAGAGTGTACTGAAGATCCTTAAGAGGGAAAATATTATTAGTCTTTGACAGGAAGACCTCACTGGGAACCAGCGGGTTATATACAACGTATTCATCATAGGCACTTGCATCTTTGGCTTTCTTCTTCTTTTCACGCTCCTCTTCCTCGCCTAATGCGGCAAGTTCATGATTGGTGTTACCCAACGGATCCTTGTAGTTTATCTTGGTGTATGTGGATGGAAAAAACAAAGCGATCTTTCCACGGTTTTCGTAAATGTCGTCAAACACAAGGCAGTCATACGTGTCTGGATCGTAAAACATTTTCTGAGCTGCGAGAGTACCTCCTCCGACCATATCACCACCTGTACCGATGTACATTGTGGATCCGAACTTATAGTTGTTAAGGCGTTGTGTGTTTTCATCAGCAAAATGTGATTCAATTAGATTTTCCCAAACTCCGATCTCTTCACCTATCTTCAAGGTGTTACGGCCTCCGACACCCGCTAGTGGTTTGTCTTTATAGACGCGCGGCTTGAAGCAGGACCTTGTCCCGACAAATTGCCACTTTCCTCCGACTTTCTTTTTATAGTAATTCTCCACCTTCTTACCTATCGTCCATTGTCCAGACAGGGTTTTTGCAAAAGGGGGTGGATAATAAATCCCGTTGACTTCCATGCCACCGGGATAATTGTTCAGGACGTCCTGTATTTTTGTAATGAGGTCATTGACGTAGGGGGCATTGTAGGCGCTGAGCATGATCTCGGCCGTTTCTTTTGGAATTTCTCCTGGTACATATTCCCGTTGTCCGTCTGTAAGATACTCATGAGCAGCGATATTAGCAGCCCAATAAGACTTCCCCCAACCACGAGGGCCCATAACAAGCAGGTTCCTTGCTTGGCTGTTGTATAATGGTTTTCCGAGGTCTTCTCCATGTCGTTGTCTTAAAAATGAACGGATGTCATCCACGTCTCCGACTTTTTCAAAACCTGAGATTCCACGTGCCTCTATCCAATAATAAGCCATGTCCCATACATAATCAAGATCCCACGGCCTGTCCTTTTTCCTTGTCTTCTTTTCACCAAGGATTATTGTCGCGTAATTAAGGTAATGGTAGAGTTGTGGCGGACACCACACTCCGTTTATCCACACCCCTTCAATAACTTTCTTCTTTTCACCGCGCCAGAAATCCAGATACCCATGACTCATGGGATGTAGTTTTGGGATTTCCGCTAGTGTAAAGTCCCTCCTGTCGTTCCACATCAGATCTCTCCTTTCTCAGTGAGACTTTCCATCCCACCGCCTATCATGGTTCCACCCTCACCCTCTTGGACAAGGCGGGACATGATCTCTTCATACTCCGAATATAACTTAGTGTTTGACAAGAGTCGTTTTTCAATCTCGTCAGCCGTCTCGGCGTTGTATTTCAAAGTACGCATGTACTCCGTTTTCTCATTCATCAGCCTTTCCCATTCAGCCATCTGCTTCATGGGCACGGACTTGAACATGTCCCAGGCCTTTACATACTTTTCAGTCGTTGTCCAGTCAAACCCAGGTTCCTTCAGGATATCTTCCGCTATTAATTTCTTCCTTTCATTGTCTGAAAGGGCACGGTATTTTGAATCAAAGTCAGCAAAAAAGGCAAGTGCCCACATCAATCGACTTGAGTGGGACTTGCCTTTTGACTTGTCCTGTGTATATAATTCCTTGAAAGGCTCAGGAACCCTGAGTTGGGGGTTGATTTCCCAAAAGTTGGCACTGATGTCCCAGGATTCGATGACTTTCATAGGTTATCAATTCAGGTTCTCAAGTTTATAAATAGTACTATAAAGCAATGTCTCAATCTCATCGATCTGGTTCTGGAAATTGCTTTCCTGACAGATGTCCTTGCGGGTAGCCTTCACATAATTCAAGACTTCCTTCACATAAGGAACCGCTTTTGAAAGGGTGCTGTCGTAACTCACTCCGCCCATGGCGTAGTTGAGGATGCCGTATTTGCCTTGAACTGACTCGGCAAGACCATCAGCCAGATCAGGAAGAGCATCATACAATTCATTCAATGCCTTGTGCATTGCAAATGAACCAGGGCCCTTGCAGATCAGGTGATAGATGTGGATCTGCGCGGCACAGTGCAGAAGTTTGGTGATGAATTCACCTTCTTTATTGGTAGAGGATTTCATCATTGATTTCATCCCAGTGGGAACGCTTGGTAATTTAGCCATTTTATTAGTCGTTTATTTTGGATTTGAAGTCGGCCTCATCCTTGAGGTAGTTCATATCGACCTTCATCATCACGTCAAAGTCACGGAGGATGGCGAACTCTCGGTCATACATCTTGAACACGTCAACCTGCATGGGACGCAGGGCAACCCATTCGCCTACCTTGATGTCGGTCTGCGGACCAGCGGCTACCACCGGATGGGCGATGCTCTTGGTGTGTTCTGATTTCTCAGGAAGATAGATTCCTCCTGAAGTCTTTAAATTACGCACATACTCTACGATAATGTGCCCGTTCATTGGCGTTAAATGCTTACGCATTTTTTCGTGAATTTCCTTTTGATCCATATTTTTTTGTTTCTTGTTGTTGAAATCCTATTGTCTTGTTAACAAATCCGATCTTGTATTTGGCCAGTTCCCCGTAAGACTCTTCCAACACAAGCCATCCAAGGTTCTCATAATATATTCTGCAGGTATCCGGACTCAGATTCCCTTTTGAATCGTAATCCTCGTCTATTATGAGGATACGTGAAAGGTGTATCACGCTCTTCCTTGATACGGTCTTTTTCAAAACCCTTCCTTTGACGCTTACCAAAGGGGTTTTGTAAGTAACCTCTATCGAGTCTAAGTCTGTTCCGAGGATTGCCATTTGTTAAGCGGGCATTTTGATTCCATACTTCTTGCTTTTGCGGCAAGAAGACATCCGCAGTTTTTGCAATATGATTTGAAATCCACCGTTTTAGGCGTGGAATTCTGGTCACACGATATGCACTCCTCAAGACGCTTGTAAGCAAGCGCCTCCACCTTGTCATTAGGAAAAATCATGTTCTTCCACCCGTTGACAATTTCGGGAAACTTAGAGATAAATTGGAGGGATAACAGGCTCATTCGGTTTATCTACAGTAAGTGTATCAGTACTCACATATCCAAAGGTACCATTTTGTTTTGGAAAATCCAAAAGTGGAATGGCATGCAATGAATATCCGTCAAATCCTTTTTCAGACAGTTCAACCAGTGTATTGGCCATCTCTTTCAATCCGGAATTGCCGTACACGGTTATCAGTTTCTTCTCGGTATCAATTATGAACCTCATAACCAAATCTCTAACTTGATCAATGTGTTCAACAACTGGTCATCAGAAGGATTGCTTGTGTAATCAATGGTGTTTATACCTATGCTGCCTAAACTTCTTATATACGCTACGGCACAATAACTGTCAGGGGCGGCAACCTGTCCGGAAGATATGGTTACAATGCTCTTTGTCGAATTGATCAAAGGATGAAACATCTCATAAACGCCTGTTGCATTGTAGACAAATGTAGGGCTGGCTTCAAGATTGCTGAACAACACCTGTGGAACAGGAGCGTCACTGCCTGACTGGGTCAGGTAAGCCATGTATGTGAACAAAGGCTCACGTGCGATTATCTTCTCAAATTCCTTCCCATAGGAAATCCCGAAGAAGACTGAAAGTCTATGTAGGTTATTTAGCATTTTTGGATATGTGAACATTTTAAAAATTTAAAGTGTGAGTTAATTTAATTTCAACAAGGTGTCATATCATATTGAATCAATCCACTAAAATTATCATCTAAATACAATGATATAGGTGAACTATCATTAAACCAGTTAATGGCGTTATTCAATGTTATGGTATAAGAAGTATCTGGATTGACAACCAAACTGTAAACTGCATCTTGTCCATACAATTGCCTAAAGAACAATCCAGCTGATATTTCATCAGTCAAATCAATTTGACTACCATATGGTGGATTAGAAAGCACATTGATGTTAGAAGTCACAAGTGGGGTATTATAATCTATGACATATAGATAAGTATAAAAACCATCAATGGTAACAGAATAACATTGTAATGCTTGACAAGGCAAGGCAAATGCTGACATTGGATTGAATTCAATTGTCATCACTAATCCACCAAGATCATATACATCAATGTTCATTCCTGAAGTTCCGTAATAATATAAATTGCAACCACTAAAAATAAAGTTTCCAGCATCATTCCAAATACCATATAATTCACCACCATTGGTTTGCATCATTGTTCTCAATGCTCCATCACCAATGTTGTTTATAAACAATGGTTGCGTCAATGCATCATCAAAAAACAAATCATTTGACATAACTGCTCCAAAGTCAACATAAGAAATATACAGGCAAGTTGTTGGTAACGCCGGAGTTAACACAGAAACGGAAGCATTGTTCCAAACCCTTATCTTTATCGGAGTGTTCCTCAATATGGAATCAGCCGGAGATCCACTGTCATTGACCATCAATTCAACATATCCTGTATAAACAGTGGCTGTAATGGTATTGTCAACAAAGGTGTTTCCTTGCGCATTCTGGATCTCAACCTCCATGTAACCTGGTTTGAACAGGTTGCAATGTATCCGGTAAATACCTATTCCCTCATAACTGAAGTAAACGGGACTCGCGGAAACAAGGTCATTATACAAAACATTCTCGACAGGAGCATCAGTGCCCGTTTGTGTAAGGAATGCGATATACATGTAATCGGGAGACTTGGCCATTGCATTCTTCAATGTGTCGGCGTTGTTCCATCCAAGCTTGTCATAAAGCTTTTGTATATCATTAAATCTTTTATTCAGTGCCATATTTTTTATCGTATTTACCAGGGTTCATCAACATGAGCTTCTTCCTGGGTACTATGAATTTACCAAACTTAGGCAACAATATATTATCTATGTCGCCTTCACGCATCGTCTCAGCCACCATTTCAAAGATACTTTTATATATCATTTCGGCATGAAACTTTGTAATACCGTGTTTCACAGCTACTTCCAACAGAACCTTATCTATATCAACCTTCATTTCTCAGGAACAAAGCTGACATACAATTTGAACTTGTTATCCTTGGGATACTTTGTAAGACTGGTATTCAGTCCCTTCTCAAGGATCAACTCCTTCTCTTTCAGGCTGGAAAGCAACTTATTGAACATCCTGGTGTTTATCTTGATCTTCTTCCTTACCGCTTCCAAGGTCTCGGGAGACGTAAGCAAGGCATCAAGTGTATCCTTCGGGTAGTTCCTGTGGTTATAATGCAAGGTCAATAAAGCGGCAAGTATATCCAACTCACCTTTGCTTAACATGAGCAATGGGTTCAACCACGCAAGGTACGTGTGAAAGAACCTGTTTCTTGGAGTCTTGACAACCAGCATTATACTTTGTTTTCCACAAAGATAATATATTATTTCAAATAACAAATTTTACACACATCTTGGCTTATCCAGACTAATCTGAATCAAGCGATATGTATAAAGTATTGGTTTAGATTGAATTAGATACACTTAGGCCCTTAGAAAAATATTTCATTTTTCTTTAACCTACTCAATTCCAGCGGTTTTCCTTCAAGTCGTCTGACCAGTTTCCTGGTTTTACCGTCATACTGGAGGCATCTCTATCAACCCTTAGCCTTTTACCCAGTCAAGAAGTGGTATGACCACTGGGGGTAGTTACCTCTATTCGAGGGCTATCACCCCTGGGAGAATCTGCCCCTATACATCAAGTGCCAATGTGGTAAGCAGACAAGTCCCATATTTTATAAAATGAAGCTTACGGGCTTCATTTTGATGCTAAAGTCCGAGGACTTTTTAAAGCACGTCTTATGGTGCAAATATAATACAAAGAATATCACAAACAATACCAACGACCATTTAATTCTTATCAGGCCTATAGCATTTTCCCACTTCCTTACGGTCCATACTGACATTCTTACAAAACCGCAAGTCCTTATTATTCAATGTCCAGATCTCCCCATTATCCAAAGCAACTGTGAACAGGAGGTCATGCTCCTGGCTATAGTCAATAACCAGAAAAGCATACCCTTCCATTTGATGCTCAATGGAATACACGGGAATCATGGGATTTAATTGCAACACCATCCTACAAAAATAAAAATTTTTTTTAAAAAAGTGTGAGGGTTACCCTACTTATCAAAGCACCCCACCTAAATCTTGGCGGGAAACGGACCCCCGCCAGAAAGAAATTCGGTCCGAAACGAACCTAATTTAATTTAATTATGGCTAAGCCAAAATCAAATCTCTTCCAAGACCTAGAGCAGGCCTTGGACTCAATGCTCGTCGTGAATGAAGTTAATATTGAACTTCAAGATTCACTCGAGGTGTCAGGCAAGTCAGCTCCAGTAACTGGAACTGCCCGCCTTATTGGAGGCCCATCTGCGAAGGGCTCCTATTCTTACGCCATGGCTATCAAAGATAGCACAGGTAAGAATCAAGTCTTCAAGTTCTTTACGAAAGAACTGTTGAAGGACTTGAAACTTACTGACGTAACTTTCGGTGCGCAGAAGCTTCCTGACGGTAAGCAATTGCTATGGCTTAATTCTTAAGCCAGTGAGAAGGAGAGACAATAGTCTCTCTTTCTCTTTTGATACTATGTATATAACCAGCTTATTATCTGCTGTTTCTATTATATAGCATATCTAGCAAAAGTGCCTGTGTATAACAGTTTAAAAAACTAAACAAGATGAGTGTAAAAGTAATTGGTAGGATTGAGTTGCCTGTAGTGGTGACTACCTACAAGTGTTGTACGTGTAAGGAGTTCAAGGTTGTGGATCATTTCATATGCCATCCCTCGTGTACTCCGTATCCTGAGTGTGTGGAATGTCAAATTCGAGAGGAGTTATCTTTTGATAGGGATCACTGGTTTGTTAAGGACCGGTACAATTTCCGTAAATATACACATCAGCTTGATGATTTATAGTATGATAAGCCAACAAACCCAAGTGGTACAGGGGGTAACTATCTGCAGATAGGGATGTATAGAGTTCGTTTGACTCTATGGCCACACTAGACATATTGGTAAACACATAGGGAACAACAGGTTATATGTCAGCCTGCCTTTAATCTCTAGACATCCTAGTTATAACCTCACAGGTAAAACTTGTACTGATATACAGGTAATCCTATACTAGGTAGGTTGTTGATTCCACGCTAGTGACTTGCGTGTAATAAATTAAGACTGTCATATGAAACACACTCTAACTTCCTTGGAAAAGGTTGCACCGCTTGTAGGTCATGGTGCGTAATGTAAAAACAACCTTCTGATGATGCTAAGAGGCATTAGTAACCCAATGCACTATTCTCACTTCCCAAGGGTGAGCAGTTGTAATACTAATAATTTCTGCCTAACGGGCAGTTTTGTATTAGAAATAATACTTGTTGACAGGAGATTTGTAGGCATACAAATAAACAAAAACAACAGTATTACAACTGAGTGCAGAGGGGTTAATAATGCACTTCAGTTGTGATACAAATAAAACTCGAAAGCAGAATTGGAGTCCTGCCGATTAAAATGGTGGATCAAACAGGCGAGATAAGCTAAAGCTTGACCTGTTCCACAAAAGCTCCTCGTATCACAACTAAGTGCATTTTCATTTGACTCTAACCCTTAAACATATACTGGAAAATGGAACATTTCTATGTCATTGACCGTGAACTTGTGGGATTCTATTATGTACCTTATGCTGGATCAGCACCTATTCACGGAACACTTGAGTGTTCTGAGGATGATTTGCCGAGAAATGTAAAGTTCTTTGCAAATCAGAAGGAGTGCTATGTAGCGGTTCATATTGATCATTTCGGATCTCCACCGCAATTTGCTAATGAATAAATAAGTGATTACTAACCCTTTAAACCCATATAGCTATGAGGAAAATATTAGTGAACAACTGTTATGGTGGATTTGGTTTCTCTGAGGAGTTTGAAACCCACCTGCGTACCAAGTATCCTGACTTGTTTGATGACGAGTTATGTTATACTGGTGATTCTCCTTGGTTTGACTTCCGCAGTGGTTTGATTGCGGATGAAGCCATTGAGTTTGGTCTTGATAAGGCATCTGGTAGGTTTGCCGATCTCTATGTTGAGATGATACCTGATGGTGCTTCTTATGAGATCCATGAGTATGATGGTAGGGAGTGTATTCAGCACACCTTTATCACGCTGAATATGTCTGATCTCCGTCGCGGGCTCACTGATGAACAACTTGATCTTGTCAGCAAAGTCCACTTTGTTCAGGTCAATGATGACCGTCCTTCCTTAGCAGACTCCTGGGATGGTGATGAAACACATCATCAGTCCTGGGGGTGCTGACCCTCTTACAAACCGTTTCAATTTAACATTAACAAATACTAAAAAACTCAAAACCGTGGATTTAATCAAAGCAATTCTATTACTGGAACTACGCATCCAGAAAAAAATCATCGCCATCGAGTATGAAGATGGCTCGGGCTGTAAATTTAATTTCAAGCTCGAAGGATCAAACAAATGGTCATACGTTGACCTTACAGATGATTTGATACCATAACATAACCTTAAAAACGAACCAAAAATGAAAAAAGAATTCAGCAAAACTGAAGCCTTGATAGGGATGATATCCCTATCATTGGCCATGTTCGCATTGGATGCGGACAATTTCAAGACTGCAACAGTCTTTGGGATAATAGGCATGGTGGCCATGGCAAGCGTATTGCTTGACATCGCAGCATATAACGCAACTAAAAACAAGGAGGATAAACAATGAAAAACCTAATCTACATGTTGATTATCATTGTCACATTAATGGTTGTTTGGCTCTTCCTGACTGTATTCATCGCATTCTTCGGTGAGATGGATTATGTCACTGCGTTACGTCACCCTATACAGGTATTCTTCGCAATGTTTATCTATTGGTGGCCTCCAATCCTTGTATTGGATGATTACGACAATATGATGAAATCAAATACGGGAGTGTCACGTTAGACACTCCCTTCATACCTTCTAATCCTAAATCACTAAACTCGTGAACTCAGCAAAATTAACAGCAATCAAAGATATCCTGATGGACGCTGAATATCAGGAATCCAAGAAACAAGGTCAAATCAGCGGAATGGGTGTTGTGACACCTGGAAAAACAAAATTCGAACAATTTGTAAAAACGAAGAAAAAGCAAAATGAAAAACTTTAACGACTGGTCGTCAATGACGGCTCTTGTATTGGCAATCCTGTTGTCAGGATTAGCCATAGGCATGACCTCCTATTATGCAGGTAAGATGGCACATCAATACCCTGAACCTGAAATCATTGAAATAGAATCATTGTGTTACAGCCTTGATCCTGGAACAGACGGAGTGATCAAACTCCGTATAGACGAGGACTCATTGTATAACGCGGTGTTTGTACAACAAGGGGATACATTCGCGCTTGATGCGATGACATCCTATGAGTTTGATTCCCTTGTAAATATACTGTATTCTACGACCAAACCATGAAAACCGCGAGTGCATTTGCAATTGTAGTGCTTGCATGGTTTGGTTCGTTCCTTGTGTTGTTCCTGTGTATCACCGTGGTTAGTGCGGTGATCACAGGGATAGCCGGGGTTAGCCACATTGAAGTGATGGCAGAGTCATACAAATCCTTTGCTGGAATAGCAGGAATAGTGTCGACAATGTTCTCATTGATATATGCCAAACAAATGAACCTCATAAAATCTGATTCAAATGAATAACAGGTTTCTTGAACTCGTCAAAATGGCGTCTGAAGCGCCAAAGACTGAAAACGGAGAACCGCTTGTCGAAATAATAGGCATAGCGAAACTACCATTGTTTTACATTTACCTTAACTAATAAAAACTAAAATCAACTAATTCAAATCCAGCATGAAAAACTCAAGATGGAACAAGGATCAGGAGGAAATCCTGATTCAAACTGTCAGCAAATCATCAACAACTAGCAAGGGCATACGCTCTGCTTCAAGGAAACTGAAGCGCACTGCGACCAGTTGCGCACAACGCTATTATCTTCTGCAAAGAAAGACCGACAAGCGTATGAACAAGAAACTGGTAAGCACAGGGAAATCAACGTTTCTTCCTGTACAGGGCAAAGTGAAGGCCATCACCATCAGTCTTAAAGGGATACAATTGATATTCTAACCCTTAAAAAGACGAACCATGACACCAAATCAATTCCTGACAATGCGATGGAACAACGTTCCATTGGCGAAGATTAACAACACTTACAAAAGCAAGATCATCGCGACTTTACCCAAACGCAAGATCTGGTATGGCTATACCGCGGAACAATGGCGGGCTGCGTTCAAATTCAAAGAGGACGCGGAAAAGGAATGTCGTGAAAACAATATCAAGGCTGCGCATGAACTGATACAAATGCGTAGACGCAAAGAGTTTGAATTACAAAGGGCCACATATAAACTGTTCGATGGTATATGCCGTGCACTGAACATTGTGAATCCCTGAATCAAAGTAAAGCATAATCAACCATCAATTAATTATTAACTTCTAAAACTTAAGTAAAATGAGCACTTCAAAAGTAAAAGTAACAACCTGCCGTAACGAATCAACTGATCTTATCGGTATTTCTCCAAACAACAGTGACTATGGTTTTATCCGTATTGAATCCGCTGATATCGCACAAATAGGTGCGGGTGGTTGGATCAACACCAACCGTAGAACCACTCTAATCAAAGGCAAACTTGCTGATTTGACATCATGGGTTAAAGCCAATGGCATCAAGGTTGGCAGTGAGTTGCCTGGTAAGATCATAATCAAGGAGCAGACTCTCCCTTTCTATGAAGGACAGGAGCCAAAGCGTGCAGGTAAAGACGGTGAAGTTCTTCACACAGATGGAGAACCTATCTATCGTCAAACTGAATTCACGCTTGACATGAATGCTTTGGATGTGGTTATCAAGCATGATAATGTATTATCTGCTGCAAGCAGAATGATGGCTAACAATGACATCAATATCAAGTAATTAATTCGGGTTAGAATCGGGGAGATATATAAAGTATCTCCCCGCTTTTCAATCTTCAATACAACGAACCATGCCAAAAAAGAAGACAGAATACTGGGATGACTTCATATTCCAGGCCAATATAGCAATAGGAATACTATCAGCAACAGCAATAATACTAATACTACTCTTATGTTAGAAGAAGTAAAACGTAAATCCCTCTTGATCAGGGAATCAGGCAGATCAACAGACTTTATAAGTCCAAGCTTTGGATATGGTTGTCTGTATAACTGTACATATTGCTACATGAAACGTCATAAACCTGAAGGACTTGACGTTGCAAAGAACACAGTTGACATACTGAATGCCATAAACATCCATTCATGGTTGGCTGATGTGCAGAAGCCCAATCAGACACACGAGCAATTCATTACATACGACATCTCCTGTAACGAGGACTTCGCATTGCACGCCAAACATCACGATTGGCGCAGGATATTTGATTTCTTCAAAGATCATCCTACTGCAATGGCTTCATTTGCAACAAAGTACGTAAACAAAGATCTTCTTGATTATAAAGCCGAAAATGAGAATTATGAAAACAAGATCAGGATACGCTTCAGTTTGATGCCACAGGATTATTCCACATTGCTTGAACCTAACACAAGCACCATAGAGGAACGTCTTGAAGCAATAGAATCCTTCCATGAAGCTGGTTATGAAGTACATCTGAATTTCAGTCCTGTAATTGTATATCCAGGCTGGCTTGACAAGTATCGTGACTTGTTCACTCTTGTAAATCATTATGTCGGAGATGCCTATTACAATGATCAAGTCAAAGCGGAAGTCATCTTCTTGACACATAATGAGAACAAGCATCATTATAATGTCGTAAACAGACTTTCAGGTGAAGACCTGTTATGGCAACCTCATATGCAGGAAGAGAAAACCTCGCAATACGGAGGTAAGAACATAAGGTATGAGCACAATCTGAAGCGTCAATTCATAGAACAATTCATTGAATTACACGATCAAATCATACCTTGGAACACAATACGTTACATATTCTAACCATTAAATTGTAAAACAATGACTACATTATCACAATTACAGAATTTCGTAAAGAACGCGATCCATAAATACCCACAACTCGAAGATCAAATCGCAGAATACTATCAAATGTGCATTGATGAGATTGAGAATGGCGAGTCCATGTACAATGAGATGAACCTTTGCGAAAACAGCATAAACGAAGCAATTGTTGAACACTTAAAAACCTATAACTGATGGGCTTGGACATGTATTTACATAAGGAGACTTATGTTGGAGCACAGCACGAATACCGTGATGTGCAGGGCACTATAAATTTGACTTGTAAAGGTGATAATGACGAAAGAGAAAAGATTGACATTGTATTTCACAAGGTCGTATCAATAACCGAGCATGTGTTGTACTGGCGCAAAGCCAATCACATACATAAATGGTTTGTAGACAATGTACAGAATGGAAAAGATGATTGTGAAGAATATCACGTGTTTCGTTCAACACTTGAGGAACTGTTTCAAGTATGCGATGAATTGCTACGCGTTCCTGAAGGTGATGAGCGCAACAATCTGGCAATGAAGTTATTACCTCCACAACAAGGTTTCTTCTTTGGTACCTATGACATTAATGAATGGTATTGGAATGAAGTGATAAAGACTCACGAGTGTCTCAAGGCTATTCTTGATGAACCTTATAATATCAATATTTCGTACAAATATCAATCATCTTGGTGATGAAAAAAGATGAAAATGACAATTTTATGCCTTATATTTGGGCTATAATCTTATCAACATGTGTGATATTCTGGACATGGATAATAATACAGCTCACGAAATAAGGGCATTCAACGACTTTGTCGCTGAATTCACAAGAACCTGTAGAAAGAGGTTCAATATGAAAATCGAAGTAATTCCGGAAAGACTGCAAAGCATTGATCCGGAATTACTTCTGATTGTAGCAAGGGAACTGTTGACTGAAAAAGGTTATGCATTTCCTCAAGGATTAAAGACTAAACGTAGATTACGTGACTTGGTGTATTTGAGACACGCGTTCTGCAAAATGTGTTTTGACAATGGACTGGCTAAGAACAAGATAAAGAACTATCTTGAACTGGACCGTTGCACCATCATACACTCCATCAAAAGTGCCAACATGTTACTCGACACAAAAGACAAGGAATTCATTAAAACCTATTACAACTTACTTAACTCTTATGCAGACAAGCAAAAAGACAGGGACATTGCTGATGGCATTCATGTCAATGATAATGATGTGCTCATGTGCGAACACACGTCAGAAGAAACTGTGGTGTTTCCAACACAAGAAACGTTATAACAAGGAAGTCAGGTATCCTGGATCATGGTATCATCCAGCAGTCACCAAGGAATCACGTAAAATGCTAAAACAACAAAGATTCCAATGATAGCCAGGGTATCCGAAGGTAAGATCTACCAACTGTACGACAATGAGATATTTGTCTTTGGTTCCAATGAAGCGGGAATACATGGAGCAGGTGCCGCGCATCAGGCTTACTTCATGTTTGGCGCTGAGTATGGAAAGGGTGAGGGATTGTACGGACAATCATATGCAATCCCCACAAAAGACTACAGAATCGACAAATTGCCATTACATCACATTTGTGATTATGTGCATAGATTCATCGATTTTGCATATCAGAATGTGCAATATGACTTTCTTGTAACGGAGATTGGCTGTGGATTGGCAGGCAACAGAGTGGAGGACATAGCTCCAATGTTCAAGCCAGCTCTTGAACTTGAGAATGTGTTTCTTCCAAGAAGATTCTCTAAATTTCTATTGTCTTAAACATTAAACCAATGGCTGATATCACAATGTGCAAGGGAACAAATTGTCCTTTGCGCCACAACTGCTACAGGGTGAATGCTAAACCCGATGAATTTTGGCAATCATATTTCACAGAACTTCCTTATGATAAGAAAAAAGGAAAGTGCAGTGAGTATTGGCCTGAGGATTACTATGATTCAAATCTAATCTTAAAACCAGACAAGAATGAAGATAAGTGACAACATCACATTGGCGGAGGCAATCAAAAGCCAGACTGCTGTAAGAAAAGGAATTGACAATGCTCCTAATGATGAGCAAGTCAGGGCAATGAAAGCCGTGGCAAAAAACTGCTTTGAACCATTGCGTGAATGGCATGGCAAACCTATTGGAATATCAAGTTTCTTCAGAAGCAAACCCCTCAACAAGGCTGTGAATGGTTCACCCAAATCACAACATATGCTGGGTCAAGCGATTGACATTGATGCTGACATATTCAAAAATGGTTTGACCAATGCACAGATCTACAATTGGTTGAAGAAGAATGTTGATTTTGATCAGTTGATATGGGAATACGGTGATGACAAGAATCCAGCATGGGTTCATGTGTCATATGTAGGACCAGGTAAGAACCGTAAACAGGAATTGAGGATATCATGATAGACAAACAGGCTAAACAAGCAAAGGATACAGCCAAAAAGATCTATTTGAAAGTGTATAAACAACATCGTAAGATGGATTTCAGGACTGCAATATCAGTATCCCAGACTGTCATTGATGGAATACTTGAGACAGTGCCCAAGAAGATATTCAATGGTGGACTGCTTGGTGATACTCCCAATCCAACATATGACTTCTGGGTCAATGTGAAGAATGAATTACAAAAAACAGAGGAGGAACTATGAGCAACGATCCAGGAGAAAACCCATTGTATGATTATCTCTTCCATTACAATCCTCATACTCAATTATGGAGTGCGTTCAAACGTGAAGACAAGGAAGCGTACTTCAATGGTGAAAAACCGAGGACTGAGATTCTGAAGGCAAAGGACATTAAGACCCTGATGGGTTTCATCAAAAAACATTAATCCAATGACAGAAACATTTGAATATGAGCTCGAGTTCATCGGGCCAGATGATGTATTGTGCACAGTCTGTGTTGAAATAACCGATAAATATCATGATGGTACTGATGATTATGGAGCCCATACCATCAATGAAGGATGGAAAGTGATTGGTTATTACGACGAAGATGGAGGCAAGCTTCCTAAAAACCCATCATGGCTTGACATAGCCACGATTGAATCAGAGTTGTTTGAAAGACATAGTTGATTAATAATACTTCATTTACTGCACCTTGAATGGTGCGAAATAAGCAATCCTTAAATTATGGTAGAAAAGACATATAAAATCTGGATGGTCATTGAAGAATGCACAATTGACGATGATGGAAATGAAACTTATGAGGACTTCGATGAATACACAGTTTCCGCTGGGAAATATTCATCACTTGAAGAAGCTCAAAACGCCATGGAACGCATTCATAATGAAACAAAATAAGTAATCCATGAGGGAAGCGGAGATTATGCCTTATATTCTCCGCATAAAGTAAAGCATTAACTTGACAAACACACACAGTAAGTCAAGTTATAACCCAACCAAGGGCAATGCGGGCTCATACCTGCGGAGCAAGGTGACAGCCGGAAAGACGGTAATAAGGCATGCACATTGGTTGTAACATGGTAACACTGACAAGTAGGGGGTTCGAGTCCCTCATGTGCATCAAATCGGGTATAATGAGTGATAAAACGGACAAAAACACACCCTTTTGGGTACTAAATGACACATTATGAATCAAACCGCACTACAACAGTTCATTGAATGGGGGAACCAAATGATTGGTGACCATCCTGCCAAGACATTGAGCTTCTATGAAGCCATAGACAAGGCTGAAGAGTTGCTTATAGTGGAGAAGGAGCAGATTATGGATGCTCACATAGAAGGTCAAAGAGTATTTGATAATTATCAACATACGCAATGGACCACGGACCAAGCGGAATTATATTACAATGAAACATATAAAAAGGAATAGACATGGTGTATTTCATAGGCAATGACGGATTGCTTCAAAGCGATCTGTATCAAAAGGCCAGTCTGCAGGAATGCATTGACTGGCTTTCTGGTCTTGATGAGGTCAATCTGGATACTGAGACTGAGGGACATTTCAACCACAAGAACAAGATATTGATGCTTCAGATGAACTGGGCTGATGTGACATATGTCATTGACGTCAGGTACACGGACATCAGTGTGTTGAAAAGGTTGGAGCAAATCAAGGTCACAGGCCAGAACCTGAAGTTTGATTACAAGTATTTGAAATTCCATGGTATCACATTGGAGAATATCTATGATACCATGCTTGCGGAATGCTGCATTACCAATGGCTATGAAACAAGATCCCTGGGTCTTGCTCATTTAGCCGACAAGTATTGTGGCATAAAGCTGAACAAAGCCGTGCGTGGACAGTTCTCTGACATCCAGGGACAACCATTCACTGAGCAGCAGATAATGTATGGCGTAGGAGATGTGACATGTCTCACCCAGATCAAGGAAGCGCAGCTTAAGAAACTTGAAGAGCTTGACATCCTACCATGGGTTGAGAATGAGTTCAACGCTTGTCTCGCCCTTGCGGACATTGAGTACAACGGCATGGGATTCAGCCGTGAAGCATGGATTGAATTGGCGTCCAAGGCACAGGAGAGTGAAATCAAGTATGAAGAGGAACTCAACAGGCTTGTCCTTGAGGAACCAAAGCTTGAAAGGTTTGTAAAGCCCATGGTGCAGGCAAACATGTTCGCAGGCATTGAGGATGGATTTGAACATGAAAGTCCAGTCAACATCCTATGGTCCAGTCCAAGCCAGGTCGACAGAGTCTTCAAAGCATTGGGTCTTGACTTGGAAAGCACGAGTGAAAGGTTTCTTGTCAAGTATCAATACAAGTATCCGTTGATCAAGACATTCATTGATTACAAGAAACAACAGAAGCTTGTGACAACCTATGGTCTGGATTTCATGGACCACGTCAATCCAAACACAGGCAGGATACACACCTCGTTCTGGCAAATGGCGGAGACAAGTCGTGTGACTTCAGGTTCAAAAGAGGAGCGTGCTCCCAACATGCAGAACATTCCTGCAAAAATTGAATATAGGAATTGCTTCACTGCGAGACCTGGATTCAAGATGGTGAGTTGTGACTTCAGTGGCCAGGAGTTGAGACTATGCGCCGAGGGCAGTCAGGAACCACTATGGGTTGACGCGTTCAACAATGGTGAGGACCTGCATTCCAAGGTGGCGTCAATGGTGTTCAATGTACCGATGGATCAAGTCAGGGACAAACCTGAGTTTCTTCGTGGCAAGTCCTATCGTGACGCTGCGAAGACTGTGAACTTCGGTCTTATCTATGGCATGTCCAAGTTCAAACTGGCTGATACATTGAGCATTGAAGTCAAGGATGCGGACAAGATCATCAAGGATTATTTCAAGGCGACAGCCAATCTCAACGCGTATCTCTCTAAATGTCGCAAGTATGGCATGAGCAAGGGATTCATCAGATCATTCAAGCCATACTCAATCATCAGATGGTTCCCAAAATGGGAATCCCTTAAGGAAAGGGATGACTTCAAGATGGTCGGAGAGATTGAGCGTGCCTCAATGAACACTCCCATCCAAGCTTCGGGCGCTCAAATGGTCAAGCGTGCATTATATCTCATTCGTAAATACATAAAAGACCACTCAATGAATGATAAAGTCCACATTGTGATGACTGTTCATGATCAAATCGATTGTGAGGTACAGGCGGACTTTGCGGAAGAGTGGTCTCTGATTCAACAGAGATTGATGCAGGAGGCAGGCATGGAAATGATCAAGACAATACCAGTATTAAGTGACATAACAATCAGTGATTCATGGACCAAATAAACACAACCATTATGGAAAAAAAGTTATTTGTAATTGACGGATACAGGATTTGGGCTTATACATATGAAGAAGCCCTGGAACATTATAAAATGATAATCAGATTCTAAACAATATGGAAGTAACCATTGAAGTGGAGTTTTATTGTCCTGTTCCTGGAAAAGGGAACTTGCCTGTCTTACAGGCTGCAGAAACAATTACAGCCTCTACGGAATCAGAGGTATTCAGAAAGATACATATGCGCAACTCTGTGTTGCAGTATGTGAACAATGCATATTGGAGAGTAAAGGACGAGTCAATCAGAAAAAAGTATTTTGATTGGACTTCGTTCATATTCAATGACTTACAATACCCTTTCGAACAGGAAGGATTATTCATCTATTTAGACAAAACCAACTAAACAATTCAGCATCAAATGAAACAGGACATTCTTAATTCAAACCTGCAGGATGTAACCATAGTAGGTGAAATCCAATCTCACAAAGCTGAGATTGACGCAGAGGATCTGGGGTGGATACTCCAGATCTTATCAAGCAATCTGTATTCAGATCCCATCGGTTCACTTGTACGGGAGTACAGTTCAAACGCGTGGGACGCGAATGTCGAGTCAGGTAACAGGGACAAACCCATCGAGGTGGGCATACAGACTGACAAGGATCAGGGATCATATTGGTATGTGACTGATCTTGGCCCAGGCATATCGCCTGAAAGGATTGAGAAGGTTTACCGTAAGTTCGGTAAGTCCACAAAACGTGAATCAAATGAAGCCATCGGCATGATGGGTCTTGGTAAGTTCGCAGGTTTGAGTTACACTGACCAGATCTACATCACCACCCGTCACAACGGCATGCAGTATCAGTACATCATGCACAAGGCGGATGGTCTTCCACAGATCGACATGCTTGGCATCAGTCCGAGTGATCTTCCAAGCGGCACTACAATCAAGGTGTTCATCAATGGTTGGAATGACAAGCGTGACTTCATCAAAGCCACCAAGCAACAACTTTGTTTCTTTGAGAATGTGTATTTCAACATTGACGAGGAGGCACAGATGAACAACTACAAGATGATCAAGGGCAAGTCATTCACATATTCCGAGCTTTCGGACAGGCCTTTGCGCATCAAGCTGGGTCCTGTAAGTTATCCTTTGGATTGGTCCAAGCTCGATTCAAATATTTCCGCCAAGTATAGAAGTGGAAATGAGAGTTATGGGGATCTTGCTCTGAACTTCAGCATAGGTGAACTTGCAATCACTCCAAACCGTGAGTCAATCCTTTACAACAAGAAGACTGTTGAGAATGTCCAGAAAAGACTTGAAGAATTTGACAAGGAGATTGTGGCATTGTATGACGCCAAGAACACGGAGGTTGAAGATCTTGAGGATTTTGTCAAGATGCTTAGGAACAAATGCGTGAAGATAAGTAATCAGATGTATTATCTCACTCCCAGTCAAAGCGCCCAGGTCACAAAACCTGTGAGGTTGAAAGGCTTTCCATATCATTTGAATGTAAATGACTGGCGTCTGATCCTTTCGAATTACATGGGATATGCCACTATTCAAGGAGGCAAGAAATCAAAACAAGCCAAAGATGACAATGGTAATACGCGTTATTATGCGCTTAGTCACAGTTTTCTTGAGACATTGAATGGTGGATGGAGCAACATCAAAGTCCTGTTGATGGAGACACACACGCTTGATCCTAAACGCACCAAGTTCATGTGTGAAACCCATTCAACAAATGACTGGTCATGCATCAAGAAGATAGGCACTCCATTGTTCTCTAAAAAGTCCGTGTACAGATATGATGACCAGCATTCCTATTATTACATCCTTGGATTGGCTAATCTTCCTCGTGCCAAATGGCGTGAGAGGATCAAGGCTTTCCAGGAGTTCCAAAGGAATTTCATCATGTCAAGGCAAGTCCTGAAGTATGATGACATGAATCCAACCAAGGATTGGCTTGCCGCACAAAGGGCCCTTGTTCCAAACTCTGGAAGTGGGGTCAACGCGTTGCGCAAATCCAACGGCAAGATACTTGTCAAGGTTGCCAATACTCCCGCTGTTTACAATGCTACGGCATCATTCCAGAACAAAGACAAGAGGCTTTCAGAACTTCCCAGTATCCGCAAATGGATTGTGTATGGCACGGAGGATGACAAGGAACTGCTTGCACAAATGCATACTTTCGGGTATTATCATGAGGGAGTCAACATGGAGACATGGATGGTCGCAAAGACCCATCACAAGTATTTCACAGACTTGACAAACTTCATCGAGATAAACGAATTGTTGAAAGGCAAGTGCAAACTGTTTGCAAAATTGAGTACCTTGGCGTTCGTGTATGGTGAGGTTTCCCCTTATTACAGATGGTTTGGAAACAATAAGCTCCTTAGTATATTGGATCCTGCAGCCAGTGAGATTGTCGACAAGATAATCAAACTGCAGACTGGAATGCACAGGACCTTGAATGCACAACATGGATTCAAGAAAGCCCAGGCATTGCACGGGGTCATGATTGACAAGGTGAAGGAGACCAACATGTGGGATTTTGAATTGCTTGCCTTACTCAGCAAGTTCAATAAGATTCATGCTGATTATGAGTTTCTCCAATTCATCAGGACCGCGGGCAGTAACAGGGATTACAGTTGGAATGGAGGATCGGTGTATTACAATACATTCGGTCCTGAGACTGTGAAATTCACAATTGACACGGCTAAGCGTAGGAAGATACGTTTGGCGTTAGCACATTATCAAACACCTCAAATAATTGAAAAATCAGATGAATCAGAGGAACCTTGTTGATTTTATGAACCACCCGATAACAGTGGGTGATGTGATTGCAGAGTGCGGACAAATAGGTATCCGCGTAGGTAAAGTGTTGCGTATAAACGAAAAAAGTCTGACTGTCACGGCAGAGTATGGCCAGAGCAAATGGGGCAATCGTGACAAAAAATACCTTAAAACCAGAGGTCATGAAAGTCTTGAAGAAGGCATAAAGGACCTTGAGAAACAGACAGAGTCAAGAAGTCTTGGACTTGCCCATTGGAGGACTTCTGGAGATTCAGTACCTTACATCATTAATTTAACCGCTTTAAACCTAATAAACCATGAAGATGAAACTTCTGAAAATCGGTAATAATCTTACCGTAATGACTGATGATGGTTCGATCATCACGACAAACAACTGCACGGATGAACTCTTTCAAAGGGTTCATTCCTTGTATGAGCAAGGCGACATTGAAAGCATCAAGAGGCTTCTTGTCCCTGAATTGAGTAATGAAGAGGCACGTTTCGCCGCCAAGAAGGAAATGGTAGCTACCATCAATGACCTTGCATCCGAGTATCCAAGTCTATTCAAAGTGAATGGCACAGCCCTTTACCGCACAGGCATAGAGCTGAGCATTCCTGAGGATCTTGCCATTGAATATGTACAGGCGTACAATGCATTCAAGAAACAAGACTTTGCTTTTGAAGGTCTTGAGGGTTTCAAGGCGTTCAAGTCCCTTGACAACTTCTGGATGTGGTGCGCGTTGAATCCCAATCCCGCGAGTCGTGAGGATTTGTTCCGCTTCTTGAAGCATCATGGCATGCCTATCACTTCGCAGGGCATGTTCCTCGCCTATCGTCGTGTCGTATCCTTGAACCGCACAGCTGCTAAAGACTTGATAGAGTTTGTATCAAATTCCTATGTGAAGGTGAAGACCATCTGGCGCATGGATCCTGCGAACTATTATGTGATATCCAAGAATGGGCAGTATCACATAGCTCCTGTCCTTGACGGTGATGCCGTGGGTAAGCTTGACAAGTTGTATGAGGAGTTGTCCAACCAGGAACAACAATTCACCGACAATCACACCCGTAGCATGGATTATCGCATTGGTGTGGAGGCTCGCATTGAGCGTCACGAAGGTAATCAATCCAATCAGGTGAGTTGCTCACGCGGATTGCATGTGGCAAGTAAAGCCTATGATTACTCAGGCTTCGGCGATACACCGATCCTCGTAGTTGTGAATCCAATGGATGTGCTTGCAGTTCCTCAAGGTGAGGATGGCAAGTTGCGTACCTCTGCATTCACTCCAATCGCAGTGCTTGATGACAATGATGAGAACTCATTGTTGGAGTCCTCCGACTTTGATGGTTCTGACATTCTTCTTGATCACTTCGCTGATCAGGTTGTGATGTTGAAGGAGATGGTTGCAGGCAGTTCTGTCTATGAATTGAATGTGAATCACATCCTTGGCGTGTCAAGTTCCGCAGCATTCAGTTCAATCTTCCATAATCTTGCCAATGCCGAGTCAGTCGTGAAAAACCGTCTGAACTTCATTTGGGAGCAGGAGGAAGCTGATTACAACGATTATCACGGTGATGAGGATGATGATTACTGTGATGATTGTGCCGATGGAAACCATTGTGAAGAACACTCATTTTAACCTTAACTTATGTTAGACGCCAAAAGGGCTGAAATACAAGATAAAGCGGTGGAAGCCTGGGTGGAGGCCGGCAAGAAAGGTACTGTTAACCTCAGTACTGGTATTGGGAAGACTTTCTGTTTTCTCAAGGCTTGTCGGCTTCTGCCGAAAGGCTCCAAGGTATTGTTCCTTGCAGAGACAACCCAACGTGAATTTGACTTGATGAAGGACATACAGTTCTTTGAGAAGGTCTATAGCTGGAATCTTCTGCAGGAACATAGCCTGACGTTCAGCTGTTATCAATCCGCATGCAAGTGGCAGAACACCCAATGGGATCTGGTATGTGCTGACGAGATACACAGCTCACTTACTCCTGTATATGGAATGTTTTACAATCAAAACCAGTATGGTGCGCTCCTCGGTCTGTCAGCAACGATAGACCGTGGAACCACCTACGTGGTTGACGAACAGGAAGTGGACAAGGGGATGATGGTTGATTCCATCGCACCTGTCTGTTTCAAATACACCTTGAATGAGGCTGTGAGTGACGGGACTGCCAAGAAACTGCGGATGTTCATAATCTATCATCAGCTTGATGATGTGCACAAGAATGTCCCCGCAGGCACAAAGGCGAATCCCTTCATGACGACAGAGAAGGCTTCCTATGATTACTGGGATTCTGAATTCAGAAAGACATTGTTCCTGCCTGAAGGACAGAAGAAACTGTTCCGCATAAGGATGACATCCGCGGGACGTGCGAAGGTGTTGTATAACCTACCAAGCAAGATAACCGCCGTACAGGAATTGTTGAAGGTCCTGGAAGGCAAGACACTCGTGTTTGGAAACAGCATTGACGCATTGACACAGGTAACACCCAATGTGATAAGCAACAAGAAAACTGACAAACAGAATCAGAAGATCCGTGAGGACTTTGACAATGGTGTGATAAACACAGTCGGTTCATTCAAGATGCTCAAACAGGGTGCGAACCTGAAGGATCTGGACAACACTATTCTAATGTCTTATTACAGCAAGGAGCTTGACATGATCCAGGCGATAGGACGTCAGAGGGTGAGTGACCAGACAGGTAATGTATTCATCTACATGACCTTGGGTACCCAGGAAGCGAAGTGGTACAAGAAGGCCATGGAAAACATCACTAACTATGAAGAAATCTATTGCAATGGCACGGAAGACTGCATCAAAAAGTACCAAGCCCTCATCAAATCTGAACAAGAAGCTTGTCAAACAACACAGTAAGATGTTGAAAAAGAACAAGTTGAGTAAAGATATTCGTATCGAGATGATGGACAGATATTTAATTTATAAAAACCTAGGTTATGTTTGAGATTATTGTAGTATCTTTATTGGCTTACCTTTGTTCCGGAGTACGGATTGCCTTCAGTAGGCAGATAAACGGTATATACTTATATGTTGTCTATCCTAAATATTACTGGAACAATGATCACTGGTGTAAGGTTACTAAATGTTATAGGATCATTCCGCTTGATGGAGGAGAGCCGCCATATTGAATGTCAGTACTGCTTTGGTGCTGAAGAGCTTACCAGCAATGGTAGGCTCTTCGTACCTTGCCCTGTCTGCAAAGGAGGTAAACTCTCAAACGAGGATCTTATAAAAGCCAATAAGAAATGGCTCAAGCAATTAAAGGATGACCTTGACAGTTTCAAAGAGGAGGAGTGATGAATGTAAATGTAGACCTTGAAAGGTTGAAGAAAGAAGGCCTTACGCCTGATGAATATTGCATACTGCATTGTATCTACAAAAGAGCGGATCCTATGGAATATATCTCCAACAAGGAAGCTTACAACAGTCTTGTGGAGGAGAAGTACATAAGGGAGAATCCTGATATTGAAGGAGTCTATAGCCTTACTGGCACAGGACTTTCATTGTTTGAGAAGCCTGATGATTTCATGCAGTTTGTAGATGAGTACCGCGCGTTGTTTCCCAAAGGAGTCAAGTCTGGAAATGGAACTCCGATACGCGGCGATAAGAATGGTATTGTAAAGAAACTCACATGGTTCCTGATGACATATCCGGAGTTTTCAAAGCGTACCATATTGGAAGCCACGAAACTTTATGTTGAGCAGATGAGGAGGAACGGCTATGCATACATGACACAGGCTGATTACTTCATCCAGAAGGCTGGAGGTTCAAAGCTGGCTTCACTGTGTGAGGACTTTGACAACAAGACTTCAAACATCCTAAGTACCGGAGAGAAAAGAATATGAGCATATTCAAGAACGTAAAAAACGAAATAAAAAAGAACAAACAAGTCCGTCTGGACGGTGGATACACATGTATTCCGTTTGTGCTTTTGCCTAAGCTTGGCAAGATAGTTCCCGGTATAGAACAGGAGAAGTATTATCTTGTGACTGCTAACAGTAAAGTGGGTAAGACAAAGCTTGCCGACTTCCTGTTTGTGTACAATCCTTATGAGTTCGCCACGAAGTATGAATCTGACATAAAGGTCAAGATATTCTACTTCTCATTGGAGGTCAGCAAGGAAGAGAAGATAAGCCAGTATTACAGTTACAGGTTGTACAAGGATCATGGGATAGTGATATCCCCTGAGAAACTGAAGTCAAGGTTTGAGGATTACATCCTTGAGGATGAGATTGAGACATTGATTGATGGATATGACAAGGAGATGGAACGTTTTGAGTCAATGGTTGAATTCATAGACAATGTGAAGAATCCATATGGTATCTACAAACACGTGAGGAATCATGCGTTCAAGAACGGTACTCATTATGACGTGAATGGAAACGCCATACCTTTGTCCGAGCTCATGAGTGATGATACCAAGGTGAGAGACAGGGCGAATCTGTCCATACACAGGTATGAGCCGCATGATCCGAATGAGTATGTGGTGGTTGTCGTGGATCACCTGAGTCTTCTGCATCCCGAAAGGGGCGCTGACCTATGGAGCACCATCTTCTCCTTCAGCAGCAAGTATTGTCTTGCTATGCGTGACAGGTGGAGATATATTCCAGTGGTCATCCAGCAGCAGGCAGCGGACCAGGAGAAACAGCAATTCACCTTCAAAGGTGACAGCATAGTTGCAAAACTGAGACCAAGTCCCGACGGTCTTGCGGATTGCAAACTTACCCAGCGTGATGTGAATGTGATGTTCGGACTGTTCGCTCCGCATCGTTACAAGATTGAGAATTACGAAGGGTATGACATTGACAGGCTCGGGGATAACTACAGGGAATTCCTTGTGATGTTGAACAGGAGCGGTTCGGGATTCACAAACATAGATTTATACTTCAATGGGGCTGTTAACTTTTTTAAAGAACTTCCTCTTCCCGGAGAAATCAAAGAAGAGCATTACAAAGGCATCGAAGCCACGAACAAGAAAGCCAGGTAAACCTACTCCTAAAAAGAAAAGGAAGAGGCTTCCAAAAAGAACAACTGATCATGCCATGGATATGGAGTATGACGTGATTGAATTCTCCGTCAATGACACTGTTGAAGTTGAGCAAGACATTGACAAGATCCTTGATTTCTTGAATGAGTTTCCTCCCAAACTGAAGGAACAAGTACTGGCTTCATTGAACAAGGAAAAAGAGATTTCAGACAAGGCGTTGTTCTTTGTGAGCAGCATGGCTGAGGATTCATCAAAGACATATTACCTGATATTATGCAAAGTGGTGACTCTTGATGAAAAAGGTTTGATGTTGTTGTACTCTACAAACCTTGATTTGATATCTTTGTACATGTCAAGAATAACAACACTGTCATATGATAAAGTCAAAGAAAGCTTCAAACTCAACCCCAAAGACGACAAATGAACTCATAGAGTTCGAATGTGATCGTTTGAAAACCTTGCTCTTGAAGAAGAACAGGGACTATAATGATTCACTGCATATCCAACCAATTCTGTTTGACATGGATGCCGCGACTGGAATAAAGGCGCGTATAAACGACAAGCTCAACAGGATAAAGCAAGTTGGATTGAATGACAAGACTGAGGATACTGTCGATGATCTCATTGGGTATCTCATACACTTACAGATTGCTAACAAATTAAACAATAAACAGAATGGTTAAAATCGTAGATGAGTCCCTTGGAGGGTACTCGGTTCTGGAGGATTTCCAGGGCCTGAAAGTTGAAAGTCCATCAGGACAGACAATCGCAAAAGTGAACACACTAAACGAGGCTTTGCAGTACATCGCCACACGTTTGGTGATTGAATCTGACAAGGTTCTTACTCTTTCAGAGTATGCAAGACTGCGCACTGAGATCTTTGAAAAGATCGTGGCTGCACAGGGAATCCAACAAATGGAGGA
>Ga0222714_10001208_pt1 | contig 29304 bp, 50 predicted proteins | sample C33_3DmetaG_FD_165048 | JGI IMG/M metagenome (GOLD analysis project Ga0222714, IMG submission 165048) | Estuarine water microbial communities from San Francisco Bay, California, United States - C33_3D | ecosystem: Environmental > Aquatic > Marine > Unclassified | place: USA: California... | reverse complement strand
AAGTGGCACAACAGTTAATAGATACCTACGAGTTAATTACACAGTCGCAGGTTCAACAGGCTCGGCTACCCCTGTGGTGGCTTTTACTAGGAGGTAAAACAAACAATGCCTACATTTCGTCATGGTAAATCCACCGTATTCAAAGTAGATAATTCAGGTGGCACTCTTACCGATATTAGCAACACCCTTACCGATGTGTCATTCCCACAATCAGTAGACACAGCAGAAACTTCCACTTTCGGAAGTTCCGCAAAATCTTATGTAGTTGGTCTGACAGATTCAACACTTTCTATCTCAGGAAACTTTGATGCGACAGTTGATGCTCACTTGGCGGCAGTTCTAGGTCAAGCGGCTTCTCTCTCATTCGAGTACGGTCCTGAAGGTTCAACAGCAACCTATGTCAAGTACACAGGTGAATGTATTTTGACTTCTTATGAGAAGAGTGGCGCCATTGGAGATGTCGTTTCTTACTCAGCAGAATTCCAAGTAACAGGTGCCATTACACGCGGTACCTACTCATAACAAATAGATTCAAAAAAACTTAATAAATTATCGTGACCAATCAATCTAGTGTCCCAAGGAGAATGAAATGACAGATTTACGCGGAAAGATATTTGAAGCCGATGATATTACGAAAGAGTTACTTGAAGTTCCTGAATGGAAAGTAACTGTCGAGATTCGTTCAATGACAGCGGCGCAACGAGCAACACTTACTGAAGGGGCAACCTCGGCAGATAAAGTGGATGTCTCCAATATGTACGCAAAGACTGTTATCGCAACCGTGTTTGACCCTGAAACGGGTCTACCAGTCTTTACAGAAAAAGACCGTGAAGCCATCCTTTCAAAGAATGGCGCAGTCATCGAGCGTTTGGCAACAAAGGCTCTTGGCAGTTCAGGTCTTGGAGAAAAGGCGGTAGACGAGTCACAGGCGCGATTTCCTAAAGAATCCTGAGAGACGGTTTCTTTTCGAACTAGCAGAAAAGTTAGGTCGGACGGTGGGTGAACTTCTTTATGGAAGCAAAGCCCACCGCCCACTTAGCAGTATGGAATTAACTGAGTGGAACGCGCTCTATCTTCTCAAAGAAAAAGAACGCGAGAAAGCCGAGAGAAGAGCAAAGGCGAGGAGATAAATGGCTGAATCACCAACCATGGAAGTCCGCGCTCGGTTATCGGCGGACTCAGCCCAGTTCACTCAAGGAATGGATAGAGCCGTTAAATCGGCTAATGAGTTCCAACAGGCTTCCTCTAAATTACAAAGTTCATTAACAGCGATTGGCGTTGCTTCGGGTGCGGCAATCGCTGGATTAATTGCTTTTGGAATGAAATCTTTCAAAGCGGCCGCAGAGGTTGAGCGTTTAGATTTAGCACTTGAAGCAGTTGGTGTATCAACTGGTAAAGGTTACGAAGCCTTAAAAGAAACATCTGATGAGATGCGACGCCTTGGAATCCAAGCGGCGGTTGCTCAACAAACAACTCTTAAGTTTGCCCAATCAAATATAGATTTATCTAAGGCAACCGCTCTTGCGAAAACAGCGCAAGATTTATCGGTAGCCTCAAGCGTTAGCGCGGAACAAGCACTTCAATCAGTAACATTCGCAGTTACAACAGGTAACACCCGAGTTCTTCGTCAGATAGGTATTACTACTGGAGCCTCTGACGCTTATGAGAGATACGCCCGTTCTATTGGTAAAGCGGCAAAAGATTTGACTATGGCAGAACGCCGTCAAGCAGTTGTCAATCTTGTTCTAAAAGAAGGAACTAAAGCGGCGGGCGCCTACGCCTTGGCTCTTGAATCTCCAGCAAAACTTATTACTCTCTTTGGTGACCTACACAACGAACTTCAAGTTGCCATGGGTGGAGCCTTAGTAAAAGGCTTTGGACCAATCATCAAATCACTTTTTAGATTTGAAAAAACTATTGTTGATTCTATTACATCAGGCGGAAAACTTGCGGTAATTATTGAATCCATTCAAAAAGTCATAGTAAAACTGACCGCTCCTATCGCAACGGCTATTGATAAGTTCTCGGATTTCATTGCTGGTATGGATATGACTGGCACTAAAGTAAATGACCTTGCTTCTAAATTTGAAATGTTTTTGCCCGTTATTGCGGGTCTTGGTGCGGCACTAGCAACCATGGCAGGTAAAAATGTATTTGGCACTATTCCTATTTTTGGAAATTTAATTAAAATGTTAAACCCAGTTGCGGTTGGTTTTTTGGCTGTGGTCGCCACCTCAACTCAGGTTCAAACAGCCATGGGTCGATTGTTAAAAGCCTTACAACCTATTTTGGGAATTGGTAAAACTATCGGTGACATATTCGGAAAGATTATGTCAGTTGCGGTAATGATATTTGCTAAGGCAATAAATACCCTTGCCTCTATTGTTGAAAAAACTACTAACTTTTTAAAAGAAAATAAAGGGGTAGCAAACGCACTAAAAATTATTGTCGTGGCTTTAGGAATTGCTACTGCTATCTATGTTGCGAAAAGTTTATTAGCAAAAGACGCAACTAAACTTTGGACTGAAGCAAGTAAATTATTAGCGGCGGCTCAAAAAATGGTCACATCGCAACTATTCCTAACCATAGCGGGAATTGCTTTGTTGGTAGGAGCATTTGTGTATGCTTGGCAAAATAGCGAAACCTTCCGAAATGTTGTTACCGATGCTTTCAATAAGGTCGCCACAGCCGTAGGCACCGCTCTATCTTTTATTTTGACTGGGCTTGGTAATCTTCTAATTGCTTTTGGAACCGCCATGTCTCCTACAACTAATTTCGGTAACTTAATGATTCAGGTATTCCAATTTATTTATACAACAACCCTGACAGTTGTTATCGGCGTGGTCAAGGCATTGATGATGTTCCTCAATGCCCTCAAATATGTGACTAGCGGACAGACAGCCTTTGGCAAAGTAGTTCGAGCAGTTCTCAACTTTGTATTCAAAGCCTTCGCAGTAGTTGTCGGTGGCATCCTGAAGTTCATTGGTTTCTTCCTTGAGGGTCTAGGTATGTTGCTTGATACCCATGGCTTAGTCGGCAAGATTATCGGAATGATTCTTGACTTCCTATGGAAATCCTTTGCTACCGTTATTGGCGGAATTATTAAATACATTGGTATGTTCATTGAGTTCCTTGGCAACCTTCTTGATACAAATGCTTTAGTCGGTAAGTTGATAGCAGGAATTCTTGATTTCTTGATTGATGCTTTTGCCACAGTCTTTGGCGGTATATTCAAATACATCGGCATATTTATTAGTTTCCTCGGTGACCTACTTGATGCTAACTCATTCATTGGAAAAGGCATAGCCAAGGTTATTAACTTTATTGCCAGCGTTTATTTTGACTTAATTGAAAAGGTAAGCGGTTTCTTAGCCAAAGTAGTAGGTGTTTTGTATAACTTTTTGGATGCTAACCAAAAAGTCGCACAAGGGATTATTGATTTATTTAATGGTTTTGCCGAAGGTATTGGTAAAGCATTGGCGGCTGTACCAAATTTCTTAGCAATGCTCTTAGAAAAATTTGGAGATTTCTTCAAAGCCGCGGCAAAAGGAGTTGCTGATTTCCTTACCGAAGTTGCTAACGGCTTGCGTTTGGTTCCTAAATTGGGCGCAGAGTTAGCAAAACCTGTTGATGCGGCGGCCGCTAAAATTCTAGGGCTTGGCACTAAAATTGAAACTGCTTTTGATTCAGCGGCTAAACCACTTCGTAATTTTGCCACAAGTATTACAAGTGCTACAAAACAAGTCATTTCGGATGGAGCCTTTGATTCAATACTAAACAAGGTTGCTAAAGTCCGCGATAATCTTATTGCTGTAAGTAAGACAGCAAGCGGTCTCAGCGAAAAACAATTTGGAACTGACCTAGTTAATTTTATTTCTAGTGGTTTATCCAAGATTGGGTCCGTATCTCAAAAGATTGGAAATACAATCCTTGAAGTTACTAAGGTTCCTATCGCGGAAGGTTTAGTCCAGTCAATAAGTGATGCTCTCACAAACATTGGTGGCTTTGCCAAAAAAGCGGGGGAAACGGTAATTGAGGCTGGAGACATCAAACTAGGTACAGAATTAGTTCAGTTGCTCTCCGATGCCTCAAAAATAATTGGTGGGGCAGTCAGCAAAGTTGGCGACTTTGTTTATGAATTAAAGAAATTTGAAGTAGGCGACATCCTTGGCGACTTTATCGGCGATGTAGTTGATTTCGCAATTCCACAACTTGAGAAGTTAGTCAATGTTATGGAAGGTCTCAAGGATGTTGAGGTAGGTAAGTTCTTAGTTGAGAACTTGAGTTCCTTGAGCCTAAAGGCTGGAGAACAAATTCTTGGCTTCGCGGCCGCAGTTAAATCTTTTACTACTGGGGATGTACTAGGCAAAATTACAGATGCCTTTGGAGACTTAGCAGAAAAATTAAAAACAGGTCTTGGCTTTGGAGATATTCTTGAAGAGGAAAGAAAACGCGCTGAGGCTTTAGAAGGTATCAACGGAGAAGATGACGACACTTTAGATGAACTTCAAAAGTCAGCGGACTTAATGAAGAAGATTCGTGACGCCATGACAGCGGGTATTGAGTCAATGCGTGATGTCCTCACAGATTTACAAGATGCGGCGAAACAGTTTGCTGATTCTCTAAAAGACACCATCATGAGTTTTGCTGGTCTAAAGGGTGTTGAACTTCCTGATGGATTTATTCCCAAGGCTAAATCTCTTATTGAGAATATGCGGATGCGCTTGGATAAGAGCCAACAGTTTGCTAATCAAATTCTTACACTTCAAGGCTTAGGACTAGATGCTCAAGCAATTCAAGATTTAGTAGAGTCAGGTCCAATCAAGGGCGCACAGTTAGCGGCGTCTATTCTTGGCGGTGGCGCAGAGGCTATTTCTCAAATCAATGATTTACAGAAACAAATTAGTTTCGCAGGTGCGGCGATTGGTGGTTTCGGTTCCGAAGCGGCGTTTGGAGAACAAATAAGAAATGCTCAAGCCTCGCTTGCCCGAGTCACCGACTTTGAGCCAAACATTAGGGGGCTTGGTGGAAACAATATCGTTATTGAACAAGGCGCCTTCGTAGTAAATGTTGATACAAGCGGACTACAAACAGTCGATGAAAAGGCTGATTTAATTACCCAAAGAATTCAAGAGACATTCTCAATCTTGGCAAAGGAGTTGGCTAACAAATAATGGCTACCTACATCCTTAGACCTAACGCAAACTGGAACAATGCCTCTGCCTTTACTATCTCAGGAGGCTCAGGTTCAGTTCATGCGGCGCTTGCTGACAGTAGCGATTCAACTTACATAACTAGGACGAGTACAACAGTTCCCGCTTCTTATGAAGCAGAGTTTGGCACACAGACTCTTGCGGCTACTGAAAAAGTTGCTTATGTGAATTTACGAGCAAGAGCAACAATCGGCACAACTGGAGCCATTGAGTTAAGCCTTGGTGTTATCACCGATAGAAATGGTCGAACAGTTAGTTATTCAGTTCCTTTCTCTAAAGCCAACACTCTTGCCATAACTACCGTCGATACCGCTTTGAAATTGACCAGCGCTCCTAACGGTCAGGCGTGGAGTCAAACCCTCATAGATAATCTAGTTGTTAAGTTCACCGATAACGCAACAAGTTCGGGTGACCGCGCTAATCTTTATGAGTTGTATGTGGATGTAATCACCACGACTCAACCATCAGTTACCGTTACAGCACCAAGCGGAACGGTCACAGATACAACATTCCCATCCGTTACTTGGACTTATTCTGATACAGACGGTGACCCACAGAGCGCGTATGAAATTAAAGTCTTTGATTCAACGACTTACGGCGCAGGAACCTTTAGTCCTGATACATCCACCCCAACAGTTGAGACTGGGATTGTCGCCTCAACCAACGACGGTCAGACACTTGAAGCCGACCTTGCCGATGGTACGACTTATCGAGCCTATGTCAGAGTTGCTCAATTATTAAATGGTTCTAATTACTTTAGCGATTGGGCATATAGCCAATTCACTATTGATGTTGATGCTCCAGCAACTCCCTTGATAACGGCTTTCTTTGATACAAATGAAGGCGCCGTCACTCTCACAATTTTTGGTAGAACAAATGCTTTATCTTCAAACCAATCATCTCTTGAAACAAATACGGCTGGATGGGAAGCGGTTACAAATTGTGCGATTGCTCGCTCAACTTCTTTTGCTTCAGTTGGTAGTGCCTCTCTTTCCGTAACAGCGAGTTCGAGCGGAGATGCCACAGTCTCTACAACATTAGCAACTAAGTTCGCAGTTACCGCTAACCAAGAGTTTTCAGCCATTGCCGACATAAGGGCAGGAAGTACAACTCGCTCAGTCTCCGTTGGTATTCGTTACCTGACTTCGGCTGGTTCTACTATCAGTACAACTTTTGGTACAGCCGTTAGCGCAACAAGTTCTGCTTTTGTTACTGCCAGCGCAACCGTTCTTGCTCCCCCTACGGCGACCCACGCTCAAGTATTTGTCAAGATAACAAGCGCTGGTTCAAGTGAAGTTTTCTATGTAGACAAAATTGCTTTTCATTCAGGCGACATCCCCGTCTTTAGCCGTGGCGGATTTAGCAATTTTCAATTTGATGTTGAGCGCTCAGACGATAGTGGAGTCACTTATTCAGCGATTAGAAACAGTCCAGTTACCGCTGACAGCACACAGATTGCTGAGATAAATGATTATGAAGTTCCGCTAGATAGAACAGTTACTTATCGTGCGAAAGCGAGGGCTGATATTTAATGGCAACTATTTCCTCGGGGTATACAACTACCGTACCAATTCAAATTACCAATCCTGAAACTTGGTCGTTTACTGCCCCTGAAAATCCAACTATCAAGATTAACAACATTGATGTGCTTCAACCCTTGAATTCAACCATCGTAGAATCTTACGGAGTATTCAAACCACTTGGGGCATCTAAGACTGTTGTTGTCTCGCAATCTATTTATGGAGTAGATGGCACTTACGAGTTTGTTACAACGGGCGAAGATGAATGGGACGACCTTTATCCAGTTCTAACTTACCAAGGAACACTTCATGTTCATGACCCACTAGGACGCCAAAAATATGTTCGCTTTGTAGATAGAAGTTGGACAGAATCAGGCAACATTGATTCTTTGGTGCGTCGAGTTAAAGTCACCTACTTTGAGGTTTCGGCACCGTAATGTATCCAGTTTCCGATGACTTCAAAACAGCAGTTCGGAAATCTCATTCCACGGTAGTAAAAATTGAGATTTACGATATGGCTAACGGAACCATCCTTAGCGAAGCCTCGCCGATAAGTGGCGAGGTAACTATTGATAATCGTAGGTCTATCCGTCGTGAATGTACCTTAGAGTTTGTTGATACCGACGGAACCCTCGTACCAACCAATAACATCTCTTCAGTTTTACTGCCTTACAACCGTGAGGTAAAAATTTACCGTGGAGTTGTTTTTGGGGATGGGACTGAAGAGTTAGTTCCTCTTGGAGTATTTGTTATTACCAGCGTCGATATAAGCGAGTCGGCTCAAGGCGTTAAAGTTTCCATCAAGGGTTCAGACCGTAGCCTTATCTTGGCTAGGGCTAAGTTCACTAACCATGAGTTCTATATTGAAGATGCCACCCCAAAAGAAACAGCGATAGAACAGATTCTCAAATACAGATACCCTCAAGTCAAAACTATCTTTCCAGCCACAAACCAAGTAACAACTTTGTTATATCCAACTCTTGACCAAGGCTCTGACCCTTGGCGTGAGGCGTTAAAAATTGCTGAGTCTGCTTCTATGGATTTATATTTTGATGAAAACGGTATTGCTCGCATGAGACCAATACCTGACCCTGATAAGGGCGTAGCCGTTGCTGAGTACTCAGACGGAGAAGATTCAGTCTTGATTCAGATTGCGCGTTCTCTTTCTATCGATGAGTCTTACAACGGAGTTATCTTTACGGGAGAAGGAACCAATTTAAGTATTGGAGTTATCGGCGAGGCGTGGGACGATAATCCGAGTTCGCCTACCTACCGTAAAACTTATGGAGAAGTTCCCTTATTCAAATCCTCACCAACCGTCTTAACAGTTGCGGAGGCTCAAGAAGCGGCGGCCGCAGAGTTGAAGAAAGTTATCGGAGCCTCGGAAAAAATTACATGGGACCAAATTGTGAACCCTGCCCACGATGTCTATGACCTTGTTAAAGTCACCCGTTCTCCAGTTGGAGTTGATAAGATTTTGATGTTGGATGCCATCTCAATCCCATTGGGCGCTAACAGTTCTATGAACGCAATCGGACGAAGTAGGAGATTCTGATGGACTTGAGTTATCTAGTAAATCAAATCAAAGGCACCGACACTTTCCCTACTCTCAGGCTTCGTCAGGCTTATGTGGTTGCGACCAATAACAGTCCAAAGACTGTTGATATTCAAATAGCGGGAGATACGAATACTTTACCCTCGGTAAAATACCTACATAGTTATGCGCCACAAGTGGGAGATACGGTTTTTGTCCTCACAAATGGTTCTGATATTTTATGTCTTGGAGACTTAGCAACCTAGGTTCAGAAACCATAGGTTATTATTTACCTACCTACAATTAGGAGATGAAATGAACAAGAAACAAAAAGCAATGCTCGCTTCATACGGACGGTCTTTTTTAGCGGCGGTTACAACAGCCTTCATGATTACAGGCGGAGACATCCTTGCCCTTGATGGCGATTCACTCAAAGCAATTTTAGCGGCGGGTATTTCTGCCGTTCTTCCAGTCGCAATTAGAGCGGCTAATCCTAAAGACCCTGCTTTCGGCAAAATTGCTGACGGAGTTACAGAGGCAGTTGTCGGCAAACTTACAGCCAAGAAAGCGCCGAAGAAAAAATAATGTCATCACCAAAAGGCACCGCTGAACTCTTAATCGAAATAGCCACCGCTGAGATTGGCTATATCGAGGAGGCAGTTCCCGAGAATAAAACAAAGTACCAAACAGCAAACCAACCTTGGTGCGGTGCCTTTGTAAATTGGTGTGGGAAAAAGGCTGGAGTTGAAATACCTAATACGGTTTACACCCCTGCTGGAGCCGATGCTTTCAAAAAAATGAAGCGTTGGTTTGAAGGAGAAGATGCTCAACCACAAGCGGGAGATATTGTTTATTTTGATTTTCCCGCAGATGGAGTTGATAGAATTAGCCATGTCGGGATTGTTGTCAAAGACAATGGCGACGGCACAGTAACCTGTATCGAAGGCAACACCAGTTCAGATAAAAAAGGCGACCAAAGAAACGGTGGCGAAGTTTGCCTCAAGATTCGCGCTTACAAAAAAAAGAATCGCAATAAGTTAAAACCCAATCTGCCAGTTGCCATCGTTGGTTTTGGTAGACCAAAATTCGAGGCGCTTCATAAAAACGCTGATGAGGCAAAGGCTTCCCAAAAATGAGCGACGATGTGAAACCAAGTTTAGGAGAGATTATGCGTCGGCTTGACGACTTAACCATGGAAGTCAAGCAGATGAATCTCAATGTCAGCCAAACTTATCTTCGCAAAGATGTTTATGATTCTGATAGCGAGCGCTTTGCTCAAGCCATGGAACACATCACAGACCGCCTTGAAAAAATGGAGTCCCGCTCCGAGTGGGTAGTTCGAACAGTCGGCGCTTTGATGATTGCCACGATTGTCGGTGCCTCGGTGTATGTTGGACAAATCATAGGGTTTTGAGGGCTTGACAACCTAACCCCCGTTTAGTACCCTCTCCCTTAACGAGAGGAGTCCACATGGACAACGCATTACCAGTCGATGATTTTGAAATCATTGAAGAACCAGCCCGTGAGCCATTCGTCGTAGATGACGATTCAAAAGCAGATTGGGCGATGAGAAAACTTGCCTCTATCCGACGCAAGCAATCAGATAACCAAGCCATCTTTGACCGAGAAGTACAAAGGGTCACAGAATGGCTTCAGAAGGTCAATACAGCCCTCGAAAGAGATGCTGAATGGTTTGAGGCTAACCTACGCCCATACGCCCTTCAGGAGCGCTCTAAAGACCGTAAAAGCATAGTTCTGCCCCACGGCACCATCAAGACTGTTTCAGGTCGAGTCAAGTTCGATATTGAGGATGAATCCAAGTTCCTTGAGTGGGCTGAGACCAACGCCCCTGAATTAGTGCGAATCAAAAAAGAAATTGATAAAAAAGCCCTAGGTGCTTTGAATCAGTCCGATGATAAAGTAATATCAACCCAAGGTGAAATTGTTCCAGCAATCAAAGTCATACCTGCTGAAGTTTCAGTTTCATTTGTAATATCCGAGTAGAGAGAGAAAACATGGAAAATAAATTACCAATCGCTCAAGCATTGAGTGAGGTTATGAAAGCAGTTGGAGCAATCGCCAAGAAAGATAAAAACACTTCACAGGGTTTTAACTTCCGAGGAATTGATTCAGTTGTAAACGCTGTATCACCAGCACTTCAAAAGTTCGGCGTAGTAGTCGTGCCTTCAGTTGAAGAGTGCGAATATCAAACAGTTGAGATAGGACGGAACCGAACTGCTATGGGTCATGTCAGAGTCAAAGTAACTTATACATTCATCGGAGCAAACGGTGATGCCATTAAAGCGACAGTAGTTGGAGAGGCGATGGACTCAGGAGATAAGGCAACAGCCAAAGCCATGTCAGTTGCTTTCCGTACCGCCTTGCTTCAATCCTTAGCCCTACCAACTGATGAGGTAGACCCTGACGCAACTTCCTATGAGCGCTCGAGTGCTGGAGATGTTTTAGCGCCTTCAGCAATTCTCATCAAGATTCAACAGGCAACCACGATTGAATCACTATCAGAAATCGGTCAGTACATTACCGCGAACAAGGACGCCTACCCCGTTGGGCTTGTAGACCAATTCCGTGCCAAGTTCAAAGAGCAACAAACGAAATTGAAGCCACCGAAATTGGAAGAGGAATCCGATGAAGTCAGCCTTACTGAACCAGCCCGAGTTACCGTATAACGGAACTTCAGGACATAGCGGAACAGATACTTCAAGAGAGCGAGCGCTTAACGCAGATAGGTCAGGTAAGACCGCTTTGCGTCAAGCGCAAGCCCTCAACCTTCTTGCTCAAAGAAAATTACTAGGCATAACATGGAAAGAATTATCTGAGATAACAGGACTTCACCACGGAACGGCTTCGGGTGTATTGTCCGTGCTTCATAAAGCAGGTCGCATTGCGCGATTAAAAGAAACCCGAAAGGGTTGTAAAGTTTATGTAGATGTGGCTTGTATTCAAGGTCGAGTAGTTGAGAGACAAGGGCGAAAGAAAAATTGCCCTCATTGCGGAGGAGATTTGTGAGCATCAGGTGGATTACAAAAGTTTGGGCTGACTCCCCTTACGATGGAACCAAACTTTTAATTCACCTTGCGCTCGCAGATATTTCTCATGATGATGGTCGATTCTTTGCGTCTCAATCGAATCTTGCTTCCAAGGGTAGATGCTCTGTTGAGTATGTCCGAAAGGTCATCAACGAGATGATTGCCGACGGTCACTTGAAGATTATCACCAAAGGAAACTCCCGAGGGAACGCAACTGTCTATCAGTTGATATGGAAGAAACTACCCAACTCTCTTGGGGAGGAACAAAGTTTAGGAGGGGTAGAACTCCCCAACTCAGATACCCCCAACTCCCCAACTTTGGAGGTTCAACTCCCCAACTCCACTCCGTACCATCCGTCCTATACATCCGTCCTATCTACAACAAAGAGCGACGAAACTGCTGTCGCAGTTGTCGCGCTCTCGGAAGCAGTTGCTAGAAAATGGTGGGAGAAGCAAAGAGTTAAACCTTTAGGTAAAAGCGCGTGGCACTCTTTGTTAGCAATCTGTCAAGCGGCAGAGAAGCGAGGCTATACAGCCGAGCAGATTGAACAGGCTTTGGATTACATCGGGACAGTTCCCTCAATGCGTCAGATGGATTTAGTTCTTCGTGGAGTGGGGGTAAAAACTAAACATGAACAATCAGCAATTAGAGCAATCGACTTGGCAGAAAAGTTCCGCAATGAATCTATCTGATATTTCAATCCTGATTGGTTTCGTTGGTATCTATGACCTTCGAGTTCAGGTTGATGAGTTGAAGGTCAGGGCATGGGGTGAGTCTTTAGATTCTGATATTTCTTTGGATGAAGCAAAGAAAATTGTTTCATGGCACTACGCAAACTTTGACTCGGCGGTAAACCCTTCCCACATAAATCGTGAATGGCGTCGTAGACTAGCCGACTCTCGGGAGCGAGAGCGCTCGCGCTTGATGTCTCTTCAGTTTGAAGAAATGGAAAAGAAAAAAGCGTCACCTGAATTTGTAGCACAAATTAAAAAAGAGTTACTAGAAAAATTGAACAGGGGTAAGGATGCTCCGCTGGAAGATGATAATGAACAGGTGGCACCTAACTCATGAGGATATTTCGATTTGTAGGTTGGTACAGCAGATGGCAATTCAAACGAACTCAACGGTATGCCCTGCTTGCTTGGACGCCATCGCGGATGAAAGACTCCAATGGCAAAGCCTAAACCTAATAGAGTTTCTGACGAAACCCGATTCGCAGTCCTAGCCCGTGCTTTCTACAAATGCGAAAGATGTAACAGAGATTTCCTAGGCTATCCCGTATCAGTTCATCACCGTCGTCCAAGAATGATGGGTGGCTCTAAAAATGAAATGCTTCATGAAATGGCAAACCTGATTGTACTTTGTGGGACAGGGACAAGCGGTTGTCATGGATGGGTAGAATCAAATAGAGCCAAAGCCCGTGAACTCGGATACTTGATTCAAAAGATTGAGTCGGCTGAAGAGATTCCATTTCAAGATGAAACTGGTCTGTGGTGGAAGATTCATAACAATGGACATAAAACCCAACTGGACATGAAGTGGACAAACCCTCATGCTTGAGCCATGGAATGTTTTTGTAGGCTTGATGAAAGCGAACAGACGATTTATCGTCTTGAGTTCGAACAGCGCCCTTGGCTTACCAATGATAGGCGAACAGGCAATAACTGGGACAGGGCGAAACTCACAAAGGCTTGGCGAGTGGGTTTTCAACTCTTGGCTAAATATGAGAAGATACCGCCTATGGCGTGGATTAGCGTCACGGTTGAACCTCATCAGAAAGGTGGTCGTCCTCAAGATGTAGGAGCGTGTAATCCATCAGTCAAAGCGGCTATTGACGGACTCGTTGATGCGGGAGTTCTTCCCGATGATTCTTCGCAGTATGTCAGGTCGTTAATTTATTTACCGCCAAAGAATGACAAAAATTCTTTAGTGCTTTATCTACGAGGAGTCAAGAAAGAGAGGACATATTGAACTGGGAAATTATTTGGACAACAGTTGGTTTAGCAATCGCTAGTTTATTTATACTACCGTTTTATATTGCTATGCTAATTGCTTACAAAAAATCTATCATAAAAATAGAACTTGAGTTTGTGGCTACCGCCAATCAGATTGAAAAGAAGGTGAAGTTTGATGATGCTGTCGAACGCCTGTTCGAAGAAGGAGAAGCGATATGAGTACGGTTATGGAAGCAACAGAGTTAGATGGCAAAGGATTAGATGAGGTCAAACTATTGACCGATGCTATCCGAACACACCAAACACAGATTCAAGATTTAGGAAAGCGTCGCAAGCAGTTGATTCTTAGATTGCGAAAGCAACGCATTACCTATCGTGAAATTGCTGAAGCCATGGGAGTATCAGAGCAGTTAATTTACAAAATTATTCGCAACGATATTTCTCGAGTACCTGAGTACGACGGCGAAGGCAAACTAATTCGTAGACGAGGACGACCAGCGAAACCCCTTGTCTAATGAAGTTCATAGAACTTTTTGCTGGCATCGGAGCCTTCCGACTTGGACTTGAAAGAACAGGTCATGAGTGCGTGTGGGCTAACGAATGGTTAGAGAGACCTAGGAGTATTTATGCCCGAAACTTCGGAGAACAACCTGACGGACGAGATATTAGAAATGTTTCCGCTGGAGACCTTCCTGATGCCGACCTCCTCGTTGGAGGATTCCCTTGTGCGACTTTTTCAGTCGCAGGTAAGCGAACTGGATTCTCTTTGGATGACACCCGAGGGACACTCGCTTTTGAAATGTTTAGACTCGCTCACGAAAAATCAATACCATATCTCCTCTTTGAGAATGTCAAAGGACTCCTCAACCATGACGGAGGAAGAACCTTCGAAATCATCCTCGAAGTCTTGGATGGCTTGGGGTATGACTGTCAATGGGAATTGCTTGACAGCCAAAATTTCGGAGTCCCGCAACACCGAGAAAGGATATTCCTTATCGGACATCTTAGAGGAAAACCCCGACCCAAAGTATTTCCTATCGGAGCAACAGGTCGAAGCAATGATGGCGCGAACTCGCAAGAACGAGAAGGAAGGCAGGGGCTTTTCTCCAACATTTCTCCGACCCTCGACGCTCACTACTACAAAGGAGGAAACTCCCGACAATATGTAGTTGAGCAGTTTATTCGCAGAGATAATTCTTTTAGAACTTTTGAGAATGTTGCTCCAACACTATTGGCTCACATGGGAACAGGTGGCAATAATGTTCCATTTGTCAGACCAGTTCTTGATGTGGCAAGAGTAAACAAATCACCAAACGGGCGACTCATTAAAGATGATGGCGACCCGATGTACACGATAACAGCGCAAGACCGTCACGGAGTTCAAATCGGGAATGAGGACGGCTTTGCGATTAGAAAACTAACTCCCTTGGAGTGCGAGCGCCTTCAAGGATTACCCGATGGATGGACGGAGTTTTATCACGATGGACGACGAGTTTCAGATTCCGAAAGATACGAGCGGTGCGGACGGACAATCACTATCCCAGTCGTGGAAGCGATTGGTAGAAGGCTTCATGAGTTCTACTGAGCCATTCTCATTCGACACGATAACTAACTTTGATGAGCATATAGCGCAATCAATTCCAAACTATCACACGCTGACTGAAGCAATTTGTGACTTGAGTACATACTTCATGACTGAAGATACGCAGGTGATTGACCTTGGATGCTCGACTGGAAAACTACTGGAGAGACTTCCTCACCGTGGTAAGAAAGTTGGAATTGATATAGCCGACAATCTATTGCCTGAGTCCCATGACGAAACTCTCTATGTCCGAAAAGACCTACGCGCTTTCAACGGCTTTGGTAAGTCCAGTTTGATTCTTTCCATCTTCACGCTTCAGTTCATTCCTTACGAGGACAGACCAAAAATCCTAAGCATTATCTATGACTCTCTAGTTGAGGGTGGGGCTTTTATATGGGCAGAGAAGGTACGAGAAGAATCGGGCGAACTTGAGCAGGTAATCAACGGCGCTCACTATGACTTCAAACGCAAAGCCTTTAGCGCGGAACAGATATTAGACAAAGAGCGCGACCTTCGAAGCATGATGAAGGTGAACTCATCAATGCGAAATCAGATATTGGCAGAGAACGCAGGGTTTACAGCAGGTACAATGTTTTGGAAATTCTTCAATTTCGAGGCTTGGATATACATTAAATGAAAGCGAAGATAAAGGTTGGACAAGTTGCCTCAGTTGCTATCTCATCGCTCGAGGCATATCCAACAAACCCTCGCCGTGGTGATATTGAAGCGATTGCTCAATCACTTAAAGCCCATGGTCAGTACAGACCGATTGTGGTTCAGTACGGTTCAAACTTTATCTTGGCTGGTAACCATACTTACAAAGCGGCGAAGAAACTTGGCTGGAAGAAAATCAAGGTTACCTATGTGGATGTAGATGAGGAGAGCGCTCGCAAGATTGTCTTGGCTGATAATCGCTTGACCGACTTGGCTGGATACAACGAGCCACTTCTCAAATCTCTCCTTAACGCTCTACCTGAACTCGACGGTACAGGCTTCACTAAATCTGAGGTTGATACTTTGGATAAGTTGATGAATGGGAAAGAGAAAGACAACATAAGCGATTCTAAGCCTTTACCTAGCGACCCTGAAGTAAAGATAAGCGCTTGGAGATTTACAGTCGAACTCGAGGCTTACAAGGCTTGGAAAGAGCAACTATATGCCGAGGCACCGACAAAGCAGAAAGCAATCAAAGCAATCAAGGAGCGTCTAGGTTTTCCTGAGCGTAAGCCCGTCGAGCCTGATTCAAAGCCTGAGCGGAGTACGAGTTCACCCGATGATGTAGAGAGCGTAGGCATCAATGAGATAAAGGTTCACCCTCTCAACCCGCGTGAGGGCGATATAGGGTCAATCATTCAATCCCTTGAGTTAATGGGTCAGTACCGACCTATCGTGGTCAATAAAAACACTAAACACATTCTCTCGGGTAATCATACTTATCAGGGAGCAGTTCAATTAGGTTGGGAGAAGATTGCCGTCCATTGGATTGATGTCGATGATATTGAGGAAATCAAAATCCTTATCGTGGACAATCGAACCTCGGACTTGGCAACTTATGACCCACAGGAGTTAAGTAAACTCTTAACCAGCACGGGCTTGAAAGGAACAGGCTTTAGCGCTGAAGAGGTAGCCGAAATCTTGGGAGGTGGGAAAACCAAGCCTGGGCATATCCCTGTGGGTCGTACAACGATGCGAGTTGGTGAGCATCAAATGAGAGTTCATACTGAGGACTTAAATGAATGGGCTAACACAATAAATGGCTGGAAAGATATTGCTGAGTTATTATTTATTCCTATTGAGGCGTGTACAACCGAGGTAGAATAAAGACATGACAACGACGGTAGCAAAAAAGAAACCATCTAAGCCTAAACCGAAAACGGGTGGCAGAGGATTGATACTTCTCGATGATACAAAGCGGGAGGAGTTAATCAATCTCATCGTGCTTGGCTTACCAGTAAACAAAGCGGTAGCCATGGTAAACATCGCTGAGTCCACTTTCTATAACTGGATGAGCCGTGGAATGGTGGAACGGGATAGATTGGCAACGATTCCTGATGCTAAACCTAAACCCGAGGAGAAAATCTATTTAGAGTTTTTGGAGTCTCTCACACGGGCGCGAGCGGAAGCAATCGCTAAAAAGGTAGCAGTCGTATCAAGTGCGGCGAGTCAAGGAGATTGGAAAGCATCGGCTTGGTGGTTAGAGCGTCAGGTTCCTGAAGATTTCGGCAGGGTAGATAAACAAGAAGTTCTATCTCATTCCGTATCAGAGGTTAGAGTTACAGTCACCATGGGCGAGTTACAGGAAAAGATAGCCAAAGTCTTAGAGTCCCGTAAAACGAAAAGCGCTTAACTTATGACCGAGAGGCTTCTCGATAAGTTCCTCGAAAGTGATTCCGTGAAACAAGCCGAGTTGCTTGCCATGCTCACACCTGAAGAGCGTCACGCCCTTTTAGTCATCCTTGATGCTGAGTTGAATAACCCATGGGCTAGATGGCAAAACGACCCTGTTGGATTTGTCGAGCAAGGCTTAGGCGAAACTCTTTGGAGCAAACAAAAAGAGATTTTGAATTCCCTGATGACCAATAAGAGAACGGTAGTTCCCGCTTGTCACGCGCCTGGGAAATCTCACCTAGCGGCGCGAGCAGTAGCGTGGTGGTTATCTACGCATCCAGCGGGTACAGCGGTAGCAATTACAACAGCGACCACACATCGCCAAGTTCGAAACATTATGTGGCCGCACATTCGTAGAGTTCATGCCAAGAATAACTTGCCTGGGGAAGCCGATACGGTTCAATGGAAAATCAATGGCACGGTAGTTGGATACGGATTTAGTCCAAGCGCTCATGATGAAACAGCGGTTCAAGGTATCCACGCACCTAACTTGTTGGTGGTAGTTGATGAGGCTGGAGGTTTATCTGACACAATCGGTAGCGCTCTTGAATCTCTCATGACAGGTGGCAACACTAAACTTCTTGTCCTAGGTAACCCGCCAACAGATACAGAACAAACTTGGTTCGAGAGAATCTGCTCGAGTCCGCTTTACAATGTCATTCCAATCAGCGCCTATGACACGCCAAACTTTACGGGTGAGACAACTGGCAGATGTCGCGCTTGCCCTGATTACATTGAAGCCCATGATGTAAAGACGCACCTCGTAGACCAAACTTGGGTTAATGATGTTATCTCTGAGTTCGGTGAGGATTCTCCATTTGTTGAAGCCCGTGTTATGGCGCAATTCCCTAAGTCGAGTACGGGTAAGGTCATTCCGTTCGCATGGGCTGAGATGGCAACAGAGAACGAGACACCGCTTGAATCAAAGATAATTAAACTTGGAGTTGATATTGCTTCAGATGGTGGAGATGAATTTGTTATCGCTCGCCTAGATGGATACGCAGTTAGCATCGTTCACCGCTCATCGGGTAAACAAAATGCCAACGCAGTTGATGTCGCAGGTGTGGTCATGCGAGAGATTGAAAACTGTATCAAGATTCATCAAGAAAGAGGATTGAGAGACAGAGTTCGAGTCAAGGTCGATACCATCGGATTAGGTTGGGGTGTTGTCTCCATGCTTGATAGATGGGTCAAAGAGCGTCAGTTACCCGCTGACATCATCGCAGTCAATGTAGCCGAGAAACCTAAAGACCAAGCCAAGTTCAAGAATCAAAGGGCTGAGATGTGGTGGAACGCTAGGCAGATGATTCAACCTAAAGATGGCAAGCAAGATGTGAGATTGAATGTAGATAGATTTGTTCTCTCGCAATTAGCAGGTCCAACCTATACATCCGACGCATCGGGTCGAGTTGTCATTGAGTCTAAAGTTGATATGAAGAAACGGGGTGTCGCTTCGCCTGACCGCGCTGAAGCAATACTCTTAGCGCTCTATGAAAACAAATCAATCATTCAAAGCATCGCGCCAATATCCATTGGTCAATCAAACGAGTGGGGACAACTATGAGTCTATCTGATTGGGATTTAGATTTAAGGTATGGGCAACAGGGTGAGGTTTATGTCAATCGCCTTCTCACCTCTCCGATTGAAACAGTTGAGGTCAAGCGAGATAGGAAATGGTCGCGGACAGGAAACTTTTATATCGAGGTTGAGTGCTGGAGCGATAACACAAAGTCTTGGTACCTAAGTGGTATCAATACTACGAAAGCCACGCATCAAGCCTTTCTTATCCATGATTCAGTTCTCATATTTCCGACAGCAAGAATTAAGGAAACAGTTCGATTACATGGGGCTAGGGTTGAGTGTTCGATACCGCCAAACTATTCTCGAGGCTTCTTGATTACCCCTGAGCAGATTCTTCAGATGACGGCTCACGAAGAAATTCGAGCAGTTGTTCCACAATAACCACATCTCGAGTTACGCCATCTTGAGTCATTGGGTGGGCGTAATCTCCAGCGAAGGCTTGAATCTCTCGAACTACTAAAGCGCGTTGCTCATTCATCGTCATCTTCAAAGTTCCAATCAATCTCAATCCAACGATTATCAAGATAAGCCTTAAAGGAAAAACCTAGGGCAATTAAACTGAAGGCGATTGCCAACCAATCAAGCATGAGAAGTCCTAACTCTTGAGAGTCGAATCCTCCCACGCTTGAGGTAAATAAACCAGTTACGCTTTGACCAAGACATTTTCAGGTTGGACATTAAACACCGATTCGTAAAGTAATTGTCCGCCTTGCCAATCCGACCAGTTGCCATCGCTCTTGATTTCAATATCCTCACCAAAGATTTTCTTGGCTAGGATGAGTGAGGCAGTTACCGCTGTGTCGTATGGCTTCTCGGCGGTCTTACACCAACTTTGCTCATCTCCAACAGGGAGTTCGATATAGAAAGGTTCATGCGCTCCACCGTCTACTCCATTGAATTCGAGATAATCAGATTCGTATTGTCCCTCGCCTATTGGAATTCCTGCTTCGTCGGCTGTGGCAGTTATCTGCTTGACACCCTCAACGAACTCAACAAACTTTTCAGGCGTTGGTTCTTGCTTGAACTTCCAGTAATGCGTGTAACCCATTTATGCTACCTCTTTCTCTAGGCATCGATTTCTCCACCAAGCACCCTCGAGAGTTTTTGCTGGAGTTAGAACATTGATAAACGATTCAGGAGCCTCGTAGTAACAAGGTCCCTCAGATTCTCCTAAGACCTTTACAGCCACGGAGCCATTCTTGCGTCGAGTAAGAAAAACACACGCAAAAATTGAGTTGTCATCTAGTTTCTTGAGGGCTACATAGAAAGCCTTTTGACCGAATTCATTCTTACCCTCAAAGACTTTTACTGGCTCATAAACACCATCGTAGGTAGTTTTGAGATACCAGTTAATAAATTTCCTAGTGGTGATATTGCTACCAACCTGAGTAACATCCCACCCCATTTATTTCACCTTCTCTCTGACTGAGAACACGGCACCTAAACCGTATTCGCTTGGAAGAAATTTGATGTCGGCTTTTTCAGCCTTGAGCCAACCGATGTCAGCGCAAACATAAGTCTGACCCTCAATTTCGATTTCGTCTCCGACCGAGAGCGATGTGTGAGTTCTATCGGGAGCCAATCTTGCTTCGATGACTTTCCATAGATAAATCTCAAACGCTGAACCGTTGAACTCTTCTAAATCGCTTTGAAGATTGGTTGCTCTGTAAATCGCATTGAGCAACGCAGGATATTTGTCAGCAGGGATTTTGTAATCAAAAATGTCGAACTCGACGCTTGATACAAAACGACCTTGTTCGATTTTGTTACCGAACGCTTTCCATGTCACTTTGACTTTCATTTGTTCTCCTCTCTAAGAACAAGTCCAGTATATCACAACTGGGGTTAGTAATCTAGCAAGTTTGACTTTGACCCTTTGGCTTGCCGTCCCACAACCAAGCCGAGGAGAATGAATTAAGGCTGACGCCGTAAGCATCTCCGTAAGGCTGAATCTTCTTGCGCTGTATTGGATGAGTCTTTGTGATGAAGGTATTTACATTGTCCCATTCATCTTTTTCGTTGTCCCAGTTTCTTACCTGATATTCAGCGGAATCAACTGGCACCACATTTTGATGCGCCCATCCAGTTATCTCGACAACCTTCTTGCCGATTTGTTGAATCCATACAGAGGACTCGCTGACCCTGACAACTTTGTAGAAATCAATGTTGGTTTGGTCGTAGCCCCATGATGAGTAAAGGATGTCGCCCACCTTTGGCTGAACCTTGACTTTCTCGATTGTTGTACTCACGCGATTATCTCCCCTCCGTTTTGAAGAATGATGTCTCTAACGCGCTCTCTATCGACGCTATCGCCACCGCCCCATGTAGTTTGCTGGTGAATTGCTCCGACATAAGTTTTAACCGCTTTCGTAATCGCCTCAACAGTTGCGCCCTTGATTGGGAAAACACCAGTTTCAGGATTGTAGAAAGTGTGAACATATTCAACGAAATCTAATACCTCGTTGTTTTCTATCTGAATCGCCATCTCGTCCTCCTCTCGGACAGTTCCAGTATATCTTACTGGGGTTAGGAAATCAAACACATTCACTAAGAATGAGATTGTAAGGAACTGCCTCTGTGACCGCTCCGTAAGTTCTTGGATTTGGCACAGGCAATACTTTCAAAGTTTCTTTTTCTACATATTCAATAATTGCTTTGTAATTAGCAAGTTTCACAACTCTGACTGGAACAGTCGATGTTTTGTAGAACTTTAAGTTGTAAACACCGCCAACTTTAATGTCTTTCTTTTTCATTTTCCGTCCTCCTCTCAGGACACCCCTAGTATAACACAACGGGGGTTAATAATCATCCCGACACAGGGTACAATTTCGCCATGACCCTTACGCCAGCAGTCTCCAAACTATTAAAGGCTACTTGCCCAACAGCGACGCAGGATGTAAGGGCTAACCTTGAGAACCGTGCCAAAGCCATAGAAACGGCTTCCTACGGTCCTCTCAACCCTTCCGAGCCTAATGATGACTACTGGGCGAAGATGGGGGCTGAATGGGGCGTTAGCGCCGAGGAAGCCAAGAAACAGCGGTGTGGAAATTGCGCCGCCTTTATCCAAACCTCAGCGATGCTCCAATGTATCGAGGGGGGTCTAGCCCAAGGCGATACCCGCCAAACCGCGTGGGATGTCACCGAGGCTGGAGAGTTGGGATATTGCGAGGCTTTCGATTTCAAATGCGCGAGCGCTCGTACTTGTCGGGCTTGGATTGTCGGAGGTCCAGTTACCGATAAAAACGCAGGACGGCTAAAGTAATGTCCGAATCCACAACGGTTATTTGTGGACACATCTATAAAAATCAAGATGAAGAGATTTGTTCCAGTTGCTCCAAACCAACTCATGAAATTGATTGGGTAAAACAAAATCAGTTAATGACAGAATGGAAAGAAGCAAACCCAAACAGGCAATATCAAGGATGGTGGTCAATATGAGTAGCGGTTCATACAAACGATGCGACCCATTCAACCCTATTCAAATTAAAGATGGATGGATAGTTAGAGTTCGCAAGGATGGAAGAATTGTCCAACGGATTGAAAAATATCCGCCTGAGAGGAAAAAATGATAGCCACAATTTCAAGAGCCAATCTAACAGCGCTTGACAGATGTGATAGATGTGGAGTTCAAGCCCGAGTTAGGGCGAGTTTTATCAATGGAGATTTATACTTTTGCGGACATCACGCAAAACAATTTGATGTTGTTGATAAAGCCTTGGGAATAGAGTTATTTGATGCTGGAGAAAAATTTAGATTTGAGTAGGAAAAATCACTCGGCTGAATGTTACCGAGTGATTCCCCTACCCAACCCAACTTACTTTGAGTCCCGCGTAATCTGTGTATGTGGATTACAGGGCTTCGATAATCGTAGTAACTACCGAACTAATGACAATAAGAATGAAACTACCCAAGAGGGTAACGCCCCATAGGTAACGAAGTTCAGGGAACTTTGATGGTGGACGCTTCATCTTGATTGTTGGCTTGTTTACAATCTGACTGAATTTTTGGTCAATCAGTTCTTGTTGGTTTTCGTTCATAGATTCCTCTCTTAACTTAGACTGATAGAAGATTTCAAAGCAGAATTAAGTTCCTTACAAACTTGCTTCGCTTCTTGTTCTGAATTATGAACCGATTTTGGTTTCGGCAATAAGTCCTCAATTTTCAATCTGCTATTGCTGAATCGGGCTTGGTTATACCAAGAAAGCCAAGACCTATATCTAATAACAGCAAACTGTCCATCTTTTAAGTAACCACGCAATTTTGCGTAATCACCATAATTACCACCTGAACTAAGCACTACGAAATTATCATCCATAGTTACCTCCCTCTAGTTGTATCCGTCCAGCAGTCTCTCTGCCTTTTTATACAACTAGGGTTAGGATACTACTTCTTAGGTGAGTTGGCAACCTTTTGATGTTGAGTGTGAAAGATAAAGGGCGGGGAGGTAAAGGCATCATTATCGGAGGCAATCTTGAGAGCCTCTTTCAAAGTCGCTCCAGCATTGAGAGCGCCAATACCAAAATCCGACCCTGACCCTACTCCGTAGTAACCTTTTCCATCTAAGGTCACAGAGAAATCATCTGCCACTTCAAAAATTTGACCGCCAATGATTATCAGGAAAGCAAACTTCGTTTCCTCATCCTCGACATCCCACTTATATTCGTTCTCCTTGAAACAGGCTTTCAAAGACGGAACAACCTTTGAAATCATAAAGTGATAAAGGTCTTTTGATTCTTTAGCCGTCGGAGTTGGAGGAACCCAAATGTGTTGAGCAATATCGCAAGGCGCACATTCACCCGACCCTGCGATTATGTACTCTCCTCGCAGACTAATCTTGGTCATCTGACTATGCGAAGCAAGGCGACCAGTTGCTCCAGTAGTTTGAGAGTCGGCTCCAATGACAGCCTTATTAGGATATTGAACCGCGAGGATTGTTGTCATTATGCCCCGCTAAGTTTCACTCTACGCTTTTGGTCAATCTCATCTTGAACATCGCCGAAAGTTCGACCAGCCAACTTTTTATTAAAGTGGCGGATGTTGTTGGCAGGTATGCCGATTTTGTTACTTGGCAAAGTGATAGCCAATAGGTCTGAAGCATCTTGACTTGAGTATCCAGCATCCAAGATAGCGACATCATCAGGAAAGACCTCAGCATGGCGGTCAGTCTCTTTGTTTATTAGATGGTCTTGCTTTCCGCCCATACTGTACAGATAACGAAAGTTAGCAGGGCAATCAGGTTCAACCACTTTCTTAAATAACGCGACCTCTTTTGTATAGCAATAGAAAGTTACCTCGGGAGTTAAACGAGCAATCCTCAACCATAGGTTTAGATAATCTTCAGAGAAGAAATCTCCAGCATCATGAATCCGAATGTGTTTTCCAATCATCTTTGGCTTTTGGACTTCAGCCAACATCTGCTCAAACCATTGCTCGGGATAGTTCATTACATATTCAAGATTTTGTATATGACGCCCACGCACATTACGAAATAAATAAGTTCCATTTCTTGCGTAACAAAAACTGGCACACGCACCCGCTTGAGGACAAACATTAAAGTTAGAGCCGTCAGTTAATTTGATAGCGAAAGCAGGAAGAGTCCAATTAAAGATTCCGTCAGGCTTTAATTCGCTGTTTTGGGTCAGCAGTTTTTTAGGTGGATTCACCTGCTAATCGTAACCTCTAAGGTTTTACAACCTCGGTTTGAACAGCCATCAATCCAAGCGTGGCGGTTTTCCAAACCTCGGGAGTTCCCGTATCGGGTAGGTATCCACCCGCTCCACCTAGGAGGATGGGCAGGTTATAGAACTGTTCACGGATAAGGCGCATTGAGTTGAAATAACCCTCGGGCGTGTACATGAGATTGGATAGTGGGTCATCGGTCAAACCGTCCGCGCCACAGGCAACAAAAATCATTGTAGGTTGAAACTCTTCACACGCTTTTAGGAAACCCTCGGTAGCGCTGAGTAAAGCATCATCGCCTGACTTTGGAGCAAGCGGGAAGTTGTAGGCGCGATTTCTCCAATCGCTGAGTAAACCCGTGCCTGGAAAAATCCCGTACTCATGAACTGAATAAGTCAGAACTTTTTTATTGGATTTGAGAAGCATTTCAGTTCCGTCACCATGGTGGGCATCGCAATCAAAGATAGCAACGCGCTGGTCATACTCATTCGTGGCTTTAGTCGCGGCGACAGCGAAATCATTGAACACGCAAAATCCGCTGGCATAGTCACGCATCGCGTGATGCTTTGCTCCAGCAAAATTTACAGCGAGTAGAGTTTTCTTATCCAGTAAGACATCAAGGGCAGTCAAAGTACCGCTAACAAACATCTTGGCTAAGTCGCCTAGGTCGTGGCGTTGCCCTACCCATTCATCGCTCTCACCGCGGATAGTTACATCAAAAACATAGTCCATGCTGTGAACGAGGTGTAGGTCATCGGTTGAGCAGGTATCAGGCTCTATCTCATAGACATTGAGCCGACGCCTTTGCGCTTCCAACATAAGTTGATTACGGGCATGAAGAAACCTTCGCCCTTGAGTTGGATGCGTTGCGTCAAAGACCCAATTCGCATACTCAGGCGAATGAACCAAAATTGCTTGTTCCATAGTTTCCTCTCTCATATTAAACCCCAGTTTACATTATTAAGGGTAAAGTTGGCAATAACCTCGGTACTGGATTCGGGACATCATCAACTTGATGTGTGTTCCATTATTTGATTTCTGAGCAATCTCATAGACAATGCCAAATTCTTCATCAGTTGAATTTGTAACAAAGTCCAGCATATCTTTGTAGCGAGCCAAAACAGAATCTATTTGTTTTCTTGCTTTGCTTACTTTCTTGATTTGAGAACTACCTTCGCCGCTTTGAGACGCAGTTCGTCCTCCGCTGTATTTAGCCACGGCAACATATTAAGAGCCTTGACCATATTTTTCAATGCCCATGTTGGTTGATTGCCAACAATTTTTTTTGCTTCTTCGATTGTCATGCGCTCACCTTTCCAAATTCAACATTTCTAAAGCAAGATGCTTTGTAAGCAATCTCGCCAACTTGGTCGCAGTAGACCCCTTCGATTGTGCCCTTGTCAGTAACAACGCCCTTACGGACAAACTGACGGCTAACTGTGTATGTATCGTCCCAACCTAATTTGATTGAAACTCGATAACCATAACCAACTGGTAATTCAATCTCAACAGTTTCGCCTTGGTTATTTTTTGTAACACCAACACGACCACCTGAGATAGCAAAGATATTCATGCGACCAATTTGGTCAATAAGAACATCCTCGTCAAACGGACGACCTTCTTGCTTTGTCATTTTGTCTCCTCTCTAAGACAATCTGAGTATATCATAACTAGGGTTAAGAATTCACCTTATTCTTACGATTAAGGACGATGTATTCATTCAGACAATCATCGCAAAGCGCGGTCTCAGAATCTATCTGATTCCTGCCAATCGCCTCGCAGTTATTAGCGCAGGTCATTTTTTCCCCTTTTGGAAGTTATCGAGAATGGTTTTAAGTTCTGCCTTGATTGCTCGAGCCTTATCACCTTTCCAAGATTGAAGATTAGCCAGCAGATAGTTCACGATTGAAACTGCGCTATCTGCGTAATACTGGTCATCAATCTGTTCCAGTTGTAACAGCGCCTCGATATAATCTTGGGCGTAGATGTAGTAAGACTTTTCAGAGATTTCAGTTTGAATTTCTTTTGCTATCTCCTTGAGCAATCTAGTTTGACCGTATGGCAACACACGCTTTAGGTCAGATGTGTAATGTTTATTTATTACTATTGCGTTTCCGTACATTCTGTCCTCCTCTCGGACAAGTCCAGTATATCACAACTGGAGTTAGTTATTCTCTTGTTTCTTGAATTTGACTTGGGAAACTTTGACACCGTTTGCCTTGGCATACTCTTTCTTGAATTTCTTCAAGGCTTCTCCAGCCAAGAACTCAGCGGCGTTGATATAAGCCTGACCAACTTCTAAGTCATCTTCCCATTCATAACTCAACAACCAGTCAATAGCCTGACATAAATCGCTCGAGTCGGCTTTCTGTGGCTTTGCCCAAGCATTACCACCAGCGGCGCCAAAGGCACCTCTATCACCGCTCATCGCAGTTGTAATAATTTCTAACTGTTTTAAGTTCTTACCCTTAAACTGATTCTTAGCCATTACTTCAACCTCGCTATCTTCAACGCACTTTGGAATTCCTGTTCGAATTCCACCGCGTAGCAACTCAAGCAAAGCCCCCTTGGAAAGACTGTCATCTTTTCCACGGCGACCCCGCACTTCACGCACTTTTCCATCTTGTCCCCCTCTCGGAACATTGCCAGTATACCAAACTGGGGTTAATAACGCAATCCGTGATTAGGCTCAAACCCGTGTCAAATCGTGGCGTGTCGGGTCAGAGCCGAGCGGGGCTGAGTTCATTTTAGAGGTATTTCCAAACCCCCCTTTGATATAATGGGTAATGAGAGGAGGACTTATGAGAATCATCATCTGTCCAGTTTGTAAAAAGGAATGGCAACTAAGAGGTGGCATGGCATTTCAAAGCCTAGGACGCCACCTGAGAGAAGAACATCAAGAGAGGAAGGTCGCCTAATGGCTGGAAGCAAGCCGAGGGATAATCAAAGGCAACGCCTTTACGACGCCCAAAGAGAGGGAGGCTTCTACAAAGTTGAGGGCGACATGACAATCAAAGAGGCTCAGAAATTTGTAAACCAAGTTTTATCTCATAAGAGAACGAGAACACTATTTGAGAAGTACCGATTCCAGTTTAGTAAATATCCATCCAAGATAATCGTGGAGGCTGGAAGTGGTAGCCATGCCACGATGAGATACCGAGACTGGGAGTTGGTGCGATTGATTCGATTGACCAAGGCTGGTCGAACAAAGTTCACCGTTCTTCATGAAATCGCTCATCACATCACATGGGGTCATGAATCCCATGGTGCCGAGTTCGCCGATGTCCTCCTTCAATTTGTGACAAGGTATCTCGGTAAAGAAGAAGCCGATAAATTAGCCAATGCCTTTCATAACAAGAGGGTCAAGGTCATGACTAAATCAGGAAAGCCTCGAGTGCCAAGAAAGCGAGAAATTACATCCGCTAAACTTGTGGCATGAAAAAAGTCCGAGACATCTTGAGCCGTATGGTTGCGGTCTTTACTGTCGGCGCTCTCGGAACTCTAGGTGCTGGTGCTGTCTTTGGTGTCGATGAGATTATTGCTTTATCAATGGCGGGATTGCTGGCAGTTGCCTCAGTCGCAGAGAGATTAGCCCGCGAATATCTTGATGACGGAAAATTAACTATCGAAGAAATCAACGATGCTTTTAATCCGTTGAGTAAAAATCAAGATTATCTTTCTAGTCCTTCGAGCGACGAAGAGGGTAAGTCAAAGCCCAAACGCCAAGAGTAGCGAGAATTGCGTAACCGACAATTCCCTTAGCGGTTCCGTCAAGAACAATCCAAGCAACAAACATTCCAAGTAATGTCCAAAGTTGCCCAATCATGTCATTGATGAAGTTTTTCATCATGGTCTCCTATATCCGATACCGCCGATTGCGGTAGCCATTGTAGTCGTTGCGATATTGCCTACGATTGTCGCGGCAATAATTGTTTTAGTTGCTTCTTCTCTTTCTTCCTCAGACATATCGGCACCGAGGTTTCCGATAGCAAAAATAAGTTGAGCAGGTGATTCAAAGATTGCTTGGAAGATTTCGGCTGGAGATGCGAGCAGTTCTAAAGCGTCGGCAATCTCAGCGGTGATAATTACAGGGTTGCCATCTTCGTCGGTTCTGACATCTACTGGGGTCTCGGCTGGAAGGTCTGCGAAATCAAGACCCGCTTCTTCGAGGGCTGATGCTGGCACGGCTGGCTCATCCATAAATTGAGCAACAATCGCCGTGGCAAGAACTTCCTTTTCTTCCTCAGTTAATTTACCATCAGCCTTAACATTCTCAATGATGGCGCTAACTTCGGAAGCAGTTACAATTCCATCTTCTAAAATGTTCTCGACAATCTCGGAGGTCGGTAATGATTCAATGGACGGACTTGTTGGCTGTTCTTCTTCTATCTGTTGTGGCTCTGCTTCTTCTTCGGATTGCTCATCGTCGGAAGTATTTTCATCGGGAGATGTATCGGTTGTGTCAGAATCCGTTTCATCTTGAGAAGGAACGGAGGTCTCGTCAGATTGAGTTGGGTCTGAAGATTCTTCTTCCGTTGGTGTGGATTCTGATTCTGTTGGCGTTGGTTCAGGGCTAGGTTCATCAGATGGTTGTGGTTCAGGTGTTTGATTTGTCGGGTCGGATTCCTCTTGGGACTCGGAAGGTTCATCCTCAGATTCTTCAGAAGGCTGAGGAGTTGGCTCAGGCTCGGGGGTCACTTCAGGTTCAGGGGTTGGTTCGGGTGTCGCTTCAGGACTTGGACTTGGCTGAGGTTCAGGGGACGGAGTGGGAGTGGGTTCAGGAGACACAGAGGGAATCGGAGTT
>Ga0222714_10001207_pt1 | contig 29310 bp, 5 predicted proteins | sample C33_3DmetaG_FD_165048 | JGI IMG/M metagenome (GOLD analysis project Ga0222714, IMG submission 165048) | Estuarine water microbial communities from San Francisco Bay, California, United States - C33_3D | ecosystem: Environmental > Aquatic > Marine > Unclassified | place: USA: California... | reverse complement strand
ACGTCGCCGCCCGTCAGGGTCACCGCGCCGCCGAAGAGGTTGCCGGGGTTCGACAGCGTGATGTCGCCGCCGCCCGCGTTCAGGCCCGTCGTGCCCGTCACGTCCAGCGGACCCGTCTGCGTGATCGCCCCGCCGTTCGTCGTCACGCCGAGGTCGCCGCCCACGGTGACAGAGCCGAGGCTGAGCGGACCGTTGGTCGTCAGCGTCAGGTCGCCCGTCGTCGTCACCGTGCCGGTCGTCAGCGGTCCCGCCGTCACGAGCGTCACGTCGCCGCCCGTCAGGGTCACCGCGCCGCCGAAGAGGTTGCCGGGGTTCGACAGCGTGATGTCGCCGCCGCCCGCGTTCAGGCCCGTCGTGCCCGTCACGTCCAGCGGACCCGTCTGCGTGATCGCCCCGCCGTTCGTCGTCACGCCGAGGTCGCCGCCCACGGTGACAGAGCCGAGGCTGAGCGGACCGTTGGAGCTGATCAGGTCAAGATTACCTTGGACGAAGATCAATCCATCGAGGGTCGCGCCAGGAGAAGAGACGATGGAAAGGTCTCCGAATACGTTCAGCTGGCCGCCGGTCTTGTTGAAACTGGCGGTCACGGTGAGATCGGTCATCATGTTGACGATGCCTCCGCTCTGCAGGTAACTGCCGATCGTCGCCGGACCTTGGCTGACAAGATCGCCTCCGGTGACGTCGAGCCCTCCGAGGGCAAGACCGCCCGAACCGATCGAAAGAGCGCCGTCGTCGAGGATCAAGGAACCGGCTCCGGACAAGGACGCCAGGGACACGGGCCCGAATTGGGCAGGAGCTACGGCCGGGGCGCCGAAACTGACGGAGGATCCCGCAGGGATGATCACATCACGGACGTTGGCGAGGTCGGGGACCGCACCGCCGGCCCAGTTCGCAGGATCGAACCAATTTCCGGTCGCGCCGCCGACCCACTGTACGGAAGCCAGCTGGGTGATGTCGGCCGTCGAGGCCTGGCTGCCGGGGGCGAAGGTGTAATTGCCGGCGTCCGCTCCCGCCAGGCTGAGGCTGCTGATGGCCACGCCCTTCCCGCTGCCGACGTTCTTGTCGGCGAACATCCCGGTGGCGCCGGTCACGCTCAGCGTGTCGCCGAAGACCTGTCCGGAAAACACGACGTTCGTCAGATCGAGCGTCGCGGACGTATTGCCATCGTAGGCTTTGCTGACCGCCTGGATACCGCTCAGGGAGAGCGGACGCGGCGCGATGACGCCGTCATGGGCGATCAAGGAAGAGGACGTGAGAAGGTAACAGCCGGCGTCGGATCCGGACAACGCCAGGTTGGTCAGCGAATACGCCACGCCGGTGCCGGCGGAACGCGAGACGTAGGCGGCGTTGCCGCCGAGGACGAGGGAATCCCCGGACAGGCCTCGGTCGAGCTTGAGCACGGCCGACGGCATCGCCGTCAGGCCATCGTAGACCTTGGCGACGCCTTCGGCGTAAGCGGAGAGGACCCGCGGAGTGACCGTCAGCTTGCCGATGAAGATGACCGGTTCGTCGGGAGAATCGGCGAGGTTTCGTCCTACCTGAGCGAAGCTGGTGGCCGTGATGTCGTAATTGCCCGGGACCAGGTTACCGGTGGAACTGACGGGGCCGCTCGCGCCGATACGGAAAGTGAACTGCCCGCCTAGTCCGTCGGTGTAAGTGTAGGAATACTGTCCCGAGTTGTAGGAGGTCCGGCTCAGGTCGTAGATCGTGCCCGAAGGGGACATGTACTGCACCGCCGTCGGATTGAGGGAGATGACGGAACCATACTCGACCACCTCGTTGCTCGTCTTCACCAGCAGGCGGTTCGCCGGCAGGATCGTGAGACCGCCAGGGACGTAGGTGAAATCGTAGTTGTTCGAGACAAGCCCCCCCGGCGTCAGCTGGTAGCTGCCGGGCAGATTAGATCCCGGAGAGGACTTGGTCACGGTCAAGCTGCCACCGAGCGAAGCGGCGGACTCGCCGGGAATGAAACCGGCATAGCTGACGCCGTTGAAGTTCGACGCGAACGTCTGCGTCACGAAATAGGCGTCGTCATTGGCCGTGACGGTCAAGGCGCGCTTGGTGATGACGCCGGCGCCATCTTGCCAGACCATGCGGTAATTGGCGGCATCGGCTCCGCTGATGGCGACGCTGCCACGGACGACGCCCACGGAACCCGCGTCGGGCGAGGCGAAAGCGGCCGTGCCGACGACGTTGACCGAATCACCGGACACCAGCCCCTGGACGGAGCCGTAGGAGGAGGAACCGGGCAGCGAGGTGGTGCCGTCGTAAGGTCGGGTCACGCCGGTGACGCCACGGACGACAAGCGATGCCTGGCTGATCGTCGCCGAGGCGCTCGCGACGGAGGTGCCTAACACGTAGTTGGAGGCATCAGCACCGCCGAGCACGATGCCGCTGATGGTGACAGCTTTTGCGACGCCGACGTTCTTGTCGGCGAAGGCACCGACGGCGGACAGCACCGAGACGTCGTCGGAGCCGAAGCGTCCGGGGAGGACGGCTGCGGAGGCATCGATGGCGGCGGTCGTGTTGCCGTCATAAGACTTGTCGGCAGCCACAAGGCCTCCGACGGCGGCGATGGTCGCCGGCGAGATCACGGCGGTCGCGGTAGGCTGCAACGTGAAGCTGTAGTTGGCGGCGTCCTGGCCGATGACCGAGATGGCCAACGTGACGGGCTTGGCGACGGGATTGCCCACGATGTCCAGCTGGACGTTCTTGTCGGCGAAGGCTCCCGAGGCGGTCAGACCGAGGTCGTCACCGGCCACGGCCCCCAGCCGGACGAAGTCCACGCCGAGGGTCGAGACCGCGACGGCGGCGGTTCCATCATAGGTCTTGGAGGCGGCGGTGACGCCGGACACGACGAGCGAACGAGGCGTGATGGAGGCCGTGGCGGTGACGGTGAGTCCGGGCTGGAGGACGTAATCGGCGGCGTCAGCGCCGACCAAGGCGACGTTGCCGATGACCACGTTCTTCGCGGTGCCGACGTTCTTGTCGGCGAAGGCGGCCGTGAGGCCGGAAGCCAAGGAGACCTGATCCGCGCCGAACCTGCCGACGAGGGACGCGAAGGAAGCGCTGACATCAGCCTGGGTGCCGCCGTCGTAGACCTTGTCGGAGACCGCCAGACCGGAGACGCCGGTAATCGTGGCCGGAGTGATGTTCGCCGAAAGCGACCCGTATGTCGCTCCCTGAGTCAGCTCGTAGTTCGCGGCCGAAGCGCCGCCCAAGGTCATGCCGCCGACCGTGACGGCGCGCAGACCGACATGCCTCGAGTCGAAATCGGCCTGGTAGGCGGCGATCGAAAGATCGTCCCCGGGCAGCAATCCGGCGAAGGCCGGAGCGCTGGTGACGAGCGAGGCGGCCGTCGTTCCGTCATAGGTACGGTCCTGGGCCGAAAGGCCGGCGACGGACGTGATGGCTCGACGGGTGATGTTCCCGAGCAATGACGTGGTGGTGCTGGCAAGCTGGTAGTTGCCAGCATCGGCTCCGCCAAGGGAGAGATTGGAGACGGCGACGGGCTTGCCTATGCTGGCGTTAGCGTCCGCGTAGGACGCACTCCAGGTCGTCAACGTCAGCACGTCCCCGCCGACCTTGCCAGCGAAGCTCGCACCCGAGGCGTCGAGCGTGGCGGCGACGCTGCCGTCGTAGGCGCGGGAGACGACGGTCAAGCCTTCGACCGCGGAGACAACGCGGGGCGTGATCGTGGCGGTGGCGGCCGAGCTGGCCGTCGTCAGGTCGTAATTGACGGCGTCCGCGCCACCGAGGACGAGGGAGCCGATCTGGACGGTCTTGGCGACGCCGACGTTCTTGTCGATGAAGCTGCCTTGGGCGTTGGACACGCCCAGATCGTCGCCAGGGAGCATGCCGGCGAGAATCGCGCCCGTGAGCGTGAGCTGGGCGGAGAGGCCCCCGTCATAGACCTTGTCCGCAGCGGCGATTCCGGTGACGGAGGCGATGGCGAGAGGCGTTATCTTGGCGGAAGCGAGCGCCTGCGGGGTGACGGCATAGTTGCCGACATCCGCACCGCCGAAGGCGTAGCTGATCACGACCGGCTGCGCCAGGACGACGCCGCTGCCGTCGCGCACGACATTCTTGCCGCGGAAGATCGCGGCGGGCGTGACGGTCAGGTCGTCGCCGGAGACGAGCCCGAGAGCGGCCCAGTCGACATTCGCGAGGGTGACCACGGCGGCGGTCTGGCCGTCATAGGCCTTGTCGAGCGCCTGGACGCCGGCCATGACCAGTGACCGCGGAGAGATGGAAGCGCGGGCCGAGCCGCCGCTGGCGGCGGCGTCGAGGACATAGTTGGCGGCATCCGCGCCGGTGATGGCCAGTCCGCTGATGGAGACGTCGTGGGTTCCGACGTTGCGACTGGCGAAGGCGGCGACGTAGCCGGTCGGGACGATGGCGAGCGCGTCGCCCGGGACGAGTCCCACGAAGCCGACTTCGGAGAAATCAAGCCCGGCGGCGGTCTGGCCGTCATAGACCTTGTCCAAGGCCTTCACTCCGGTGACGGAACTGATGGTCCGCGCGCTGATGTCGGCCTGGATCTGGCCGACCACGGTGGCGCCGGCGACGAACTGGTAGTTGCCGGAAGCCGGACCGACCAAGGAGAGCGAGTCGATCGAGACGGTCTTGCCGGTCCCGACGAACTTGTTCGCGAACGAACCGGTCGCCTCGGCTGCCGCGACGGAGTCGCCGGCCAGGATTCCTCCCAGCGTGATGCCGGTGACGCTGATCGAGGCGTTCGCGGTGCCGTCATAGGTCTTGTTGGCGGAAACGGCCCCGTCGACGGTGGTGAGCGTGCGGCGGGCGATCGTCGCCGGGGTGACGGCGAAGGTCGCCGCAGGTGCAAGCACGTAGTTCGCGGCGGAAGCGCCGCCGAGGGTCGCGCTGCCCACGGCCACTTCCCGGAGGCCGGCGGAAGCGGAAGCGAATTCGGCCGAGTAGGCCGAGAGCGTCAGGGAATCTCCGGCCAGCAGGCCGGCATACTGCCCGGCGCCGAGGTTCAGGCCGGCGGCCGTCGTGCCGTCGTAGACGCGATCGACTCCAGCGAGTCCGCTGACGGCCGTGATGGTGGCGGGCAGGATCGTGGCGGTGATGGGCGCGACCACGACGTTGCCGGCCAGGACATAATTACCTTGGTTGATGACCAGCGAGCCGAGGGTGACGGCTTTGCCGACGCCGGCGTTGGCATCCGCGAAGACGGCCTGCGAACCCGAGAGGTTGATGGCCTCGCCTGCCAGCAACCCGTCGAAGGTCGCGGCGGTGGCGTCCAGCTGGGCGGCGACGGTGCGATCGTAGACCTTGTCAAGGGCGCGCAATCCGGAGACGGAAGTGACCTGTCGCGGCGTGATAAGACCGGTCGCAACGGACGAGACGGCGCCCGAGCCGAGCACGTAGTTCGACGCGAGACCCGTGGCGCCATCCTGCAGGGAATAGCCCGAGGCCGAACCGGATTTCGCGGACACGACTCCGGCGGCATAGGCGACATTGGCATCCGCGTAGGCACCGGAGCCGCCCGTGAGGCGCAGGGACTCCCCGTTGACGAGGCCGACGAACGAGATGGCGGAATAATCCGGCGTACCGGCCGTCGTGCCGTCATAGGACCTGGCTCCGAGGGTGATGCCGGAGACGGAGGTGATCTCGCGAGGCGAGATGTTCGCCGTGGACTGGGCGACGGTCGAACCGCTGAGTCGATAATTGCCCGCATCCGGACCGCCGAGCGCGAGCCCGGAAAAACGGACGATACGGTTATTGCCGGCGTTGGCCGTCTCGAAGGCGCCGACATAACCGGGGGCGATGTCCAATTGATCCCCGGCGAAGACGCCCTGGAAGGTGACCGAACTCGGTGACACCTGGGCGTTGGTGGTACCGTCGTAAGTCTTGTTCGCGGCGGCCAGGCCGACGATCTGGGTGATCGTCGCGGGCGTGATCTCGGCCGTCAGGGCCGGGATCGTCGGCGAGGCGACGACGTAGTAATTGGCGGCGGAGGCGCCCGCGAGCGTCACGCCGGTCACGGTCAGAGCGCGGATGCCGACATCCTTCTGGCTGAAGGCCATCGACAAGGAGCCGATTTCGACGGAATCGACAGGCAGGACGCCGGTCAAGGAAGCCGCGCTCCAATCGGCGGTGGCCGCCGTGGTCCCGTCATAGACCTTGTTGGAAGCGGCCAGTCCGACGATGCCGGTCAGTCCGCGCTTGGCGACGTCGGCCGTGCCATTGAAGGAGGAATTGGCCAGGACATAATTCGAGGCTTTGCCGGTCGCGTCGGCCAGGACATAGCCGCCCACGGTGAACGCCCGTCCGGCGCCGGCATCGGCGACGGCGAAGGCCGCCGAGGCGCCGCGCACGTCCAGCGTCTCGGAACCGACGAGGCCGCTCAGCTGGCTGGAGGCGACGACGGCCTGAGTGGTGCCGTCATAAGTCTTGGCGCCCAGGGAGAAAGAAGCCGAGATCTGCTTGGGCGTGATGGCGGCCCGAGCGGTCGGGTTGACGAACTGGTAATCCGACGCGAAGAACCGGAGGACGATGTCGTCGGCGGTGCCAGGCAGAAGGTCGGGGCCGTTCAGGGTGCGGCTGCCGTCGCCGAGCAGGCCCGAACCGGTGACGAGCTTGCCCAACGCGGCGTCGGCGTCCGCAAAGGTAGCGATACCTGGGACGAAAGCGATGCTTTCGCCGGCCACGAGACCGGAGTCGGCCACGCCCGAGACGGCGACCAGGCTGGTCCCATAGTTCGTCGTGCCCGCAGTGACGCCACCGTCATAGGTCTTGTCCGCCGAGGAGAAGCTGTTGATGGCGACCTGACGACGGGCGATGGTGGCGGCGATGGTCTGGGTCGGCGACACCGTGTAATTGCCAGCGTCGGTCCCGCCGAGGGCGATGCCGGAGATCGCGACCTGGGTCGCGCCGGCAGCGAGCACCGCGCCTTGGCCGTCGAGCTGAGTGGACACGTGGCTCGAATCGAACAGCGCGGAAACGTTGGACACCGTGAGGACGTCGCCGGCGACCTGGCCGGCGGCGACCAGGTCGGCCGCCACGACGGCGTTCGCGGTGCCGTCATAGGTCTTCTGCTGGACGGAGTAGACCGAGCCCAGCGACTTCTTCGCGATGTCCGCGGTGCCAGCGGTGACGAACGAGTAGTTGGCGCTGTCCGCGCCGGAGAGCGTGACGCCATTGAGCGTCAGCGTCTTGCCGAGGCCGGCGTTCTTGTCCAGGAAGGCCAGCTGTCCGCTGACATCGAGCACGTCGCCACCAAGCTTGTTCTGGATGACGAACGAAGCGCCCGGGGCCGTCTGGGTCGTGCCATCGTAGACCTTGCCGGCGCCGGTGGCGGATACCTGCAGGACCCTCGGCGAAACCGCGAGGGAACCCGTCAGCGCGAGGTTCGGCTGGAAGTTGCCGCTGGCCACGAGCCCGGAGGGCGCAAGGGCGTATGAACCGACGCGGAGCGAGCCGGCGCCGCTGTAAGCCGGAGCGAGCGGGACGATCGTGAAGGTGGAAGTGGCGTTGCTTCCGTCGGTGACCGTGGCGATGTTGCCGACGACGGAGACGGCGACATTGGTCGGATTCGTGTCACCCGGGAAGAGGTACTGGGCGGAAGCCGAATAGACCGGCGAAGAACCGTAGACGGTCGGCGCGGCGTTGATGCGCACCAGCAGCGAATCGGCCGGGGTGATGGTGTAATCCCCTCGCACGAAGGTGATCGCGTAGTTCGAAGCCGTCGCGCCGGAGGGCACGAGCGTTCCCGCATGCGATCCGGCCGATTCGGGACCGCCGGCGCCGTAAAGACCGGGGGCGAGGTCGCGCGACACCGTCGCCGGCGTCGTCAGGACCGTGTCGGTCTCGCCATTGACGAAGCCCGCGTAACGGACGCCCGCGTAGCCGGCTCGATCCGCCTTGGTGACGAACTTGGCGTCAGCCACGGCGGTGATGACTAGGGCGGCCGGGGTGATCTGGGCGACCTTCTGGACCTGTGCCAGCGGCAGGACATAATTGGAGGCCAGACCGGCCAGGACGGGCGTTCCTCCGACCAGGTCGTAAGCGTCACGGAGCGTGGCCGGCACCGTCGCGGTGCGTGCGCCGACATCCGCGACGTCGAAGGTGGCCGGCGCGAGCGAATAGTCGACACGCTCGCCGGGGACGAAGCCGGCCAGGACGCCGCTGGACGTAACCGTCGCGGTCAGCAACCCATCATAGACCTTATCGGCGACGGCGAGACCGGCGAACGTCAGCGCCTTGGGCTCGATGATCCCGTTGCCGGTGAACGTACGGCCTTGGGAGAAGCGATAGCCGTAGACGGGCTTGCCCGCCGCGTCGATGGTCTGGAAACCGATGCCGTCGAGGGTCACCTGACGGGCGCCGGCATCCTTGGAGGCGAACGTCGACGTCGCGCCCGACTGCAGCGCCAGGCCGGAGACCTGGTCTCCGGAGACGAGATTCGCCGCGCTGAAATCAAACCATTCGGTCCGGATGGGGCTTCCGTTGACGGTAGCGGTCACGAGGCCGTCGTAGGTCTTGGTGAAGGTCCCGGTGAACGAGACCGGGCCCATGACGGGTGAGGCGGAATAGATCAGGCCGTTGCCCGTACCGAGCACGGTCGAGCCATAAGCGGCGTCATACTGCTTGAAGTCATGTCCCAGCGTTCCGACGACATCCGTGGTCGGGTCGACGCTCCAGAGCAGCCAGCGACCTCCGGGGGCCTGCAAGGTCCCTCCGTTGTTGGCGAACCCACCGACGACGAGGTTGAGGGCGCCCATGCCCGCGGAAGGGTCGGAGCCGGCGGCGGATAGGTTCGCGCCGCTGGCCAAGGTCAGGACGCCGCCCGCGACGATGCTCGCGCGGCCGTCGTTGCCGGAGGAGCCGGCGGACAAGGTGACGGCCTTGTTGATGGCCAGGGCGCCGGAGGCGGTCAGGCTGAGGTACCCCTGGCCGGAGACCAGGTTGTCGAAGGCGAAGGAACCCGCGCGGTTGACCGTCAAGGAAGTTCCTGCGGCCAGCGTGACTTGCGCCGAACCGAGGTCACCCGTCGCCGAACCTGCGCCGACGGCGAGGGCGCCGCCTTGGACCTGGACGAGGCCGGCGCTGCTCAAGGCGACGCTGCCGCGGATGGTGAGCGTGCCGGTGCCGGCCTTGGTGAATGTGCCGGTGCCATAGACCTCCGGCGTGAGCTCGAAGCTGGAATTATCGCCACCGAGGATGAGTTCGCTCGCGAGGTGGATCTTGCCCGTGCCGGCGACCCGGTGGACGGTCTCGGTGTGGCCGTTCAGGAAGAACTCCGCCCCGGAGGCCACGGTCAGCAAGGATGCGTCGGGGATGGCTTCATCCGCGCCGAGCCGCAACAGTCCGGCTTCGACGGTGGTCGAACCGCCGTAGACGTTCGCTCCGGACAAGGTCAAAGTGCCCGTGCCGGACTTCGCGAACGAGCCCTGCCCCTGGATCACGCCCGCCATTTCCGAAGAGGCGCCGCTGGCGCCGGCCGTCAGGACCTTCCCGGCGTCGATCTGCACGACCGAACCGGAAGCGCCGGCGAGCGAACCAATCGTGTCCGAAGCCGCGACACGATAGCCGGCACCGGAGGAGACCGAGACCGCCGTCGCGTCGGAGAGGGTGCCCGTGACCGTCAGCGTGCCGCCGAGGACCGTGGTCGCCCCCGTGTACGTCGCATCGGATGACAAGGTGAAGACGCCGCTGCCTTCCTTGGAGAGGGAACCTTGCCCGATGACCAATCCCGCCATCGTCGTGGTGGCGTTGGTGCCGCCCATCCGCAAGGTCGCACCGGCGACCAGGACCAAGGTAGAGCCGCCGGCTCCCGACAGGGAACCGATGGTATCAGAAGCCGCCGCGCGGTAGGCAGTCCCTGAAAGCAAGGTGACGGACGTGGTGTCGGCCAGGCTGCCGGAGACGACCAGCGTTCCGGCGGCGACCGACGTGGCCCCGACGTAGGTGTTCGCTCCCGAGAAGGTCTGCTGACCGGACCCGGTCTTGCGGAATCCGCCGGCCCCGCTCATCGCTCCGCCGTAGACGGTATTCGTCCCGTCGCCGGCCGAAAGGATCACGCCGGAAGACAGGACGACGGAACCGGCGCCCTGCAGGAGCCGGATCGTATCGGTCACACGGACGTCGTAAGTCGCGCCGTTGTCGACCGTGACGCCGCTGACATCCGCGAGGGTGCCCGTCGTGAGCGTGAGGGTGCCCGCGCGGACCAAGGTGTCGCCGAGATAGGTCTGGGCGGCGGACAGCACCGTCTCGCCGGTGCCATCCTGGGAGACGGAACCCGTGCCGGAGATCACGCCGGTGAAGGCATACTGATTCGAACGGGCGAAGCTCAGGGAGGCGTCGTTGACGATGTCGCCGACGACGGAACCGGCCGCCGAACCGGCGCCGGCGCCGAGACGCAGCACGCCTTCTTCGATCGTGGTGCCGCCGGAATAGACGTTGGCGCCCGAAAGCGAGAAGGTGCCGGCGCCGATCTTCACCAGCGCGCCCTGCCCGGAGATCGTCCCGGCGTACACGGTGTCGGTCCCGAGGAAGCCCGTGGTGAGGGTCTTGCCGTTTGCCAGCAGGACGGTGGAATCCGCCGAACCGGCCAGGGAGCCGATGGTGTCGGTGGCGAGGGCCTCGTAACGGCCCGTGTTGAGGACGGAGACCGCCACCCGGTCGGCCAAGGTGCCGCTGACGCGAAGCGTTCCTCCGGAAGCGGTCGCCGCTCCGGTGAAGGTGTTCGCGGCGGAAAGTTCGAGGACGCCGGTGCCCAGCTTGGTCAGGCCGCCTGCGCCGTCCACGATGCCCGCCATGACGGTGTCGGTATCGAGACCGCCCGAGGAGAGCGTCACTCCGGAGGCCAGCAGGACCTTGGAGCCGACGGCCCCGGCGAGGGAGCCGATCGTGTCGGTCGCGCGCGCATCATAGATCGCGTCGGCGGAGACGGTCACGGCGCTCGCGTCGCCAAGCGTACCGGTGAGACGCAAGGTGCCCGCCTCTACGAAGGTCGCGCCATCGGCGACGGAGGCGCCGGCCAGCACCTGGGTGCCGGTGCCGATCTTATGGATGACGATGCCCCCTGCCCCGTCGTCGATCGAGCCGGAGAAAGTCCCTCCGCCGCCGGCCGAACCCATGAAGAAGCCGCCGCTGGCCGAGGAGCCGGTGCGGACGATGGAACCCGCGCCGAGGAGCGCGTCGACGTAGACGTCGGTGGCGTTGGTGTAGAAATCAAGCTTGGCGCCGCTGAGGATCTCCAGCGAGGCCTGGTTCACCCAGGAGCCGTCGGCCGCCTTCCAGCGGCTGCTCGCCCCGTTGTCGAGGCGCAGCTCGCCGGCCAGGACGCGGATGAGGCCGTCCTTCGACATCCGGATCGTGCCGCCGTTGGGCCCATAGAGATAGGAGACGGAGGAACCGGAAGCCGCGTTGCGCGCGAGCGTGCCGGCGCCGGTGTAAGTGATGCCGGACGGATGGCTGAAGGTGGCGAGGGAGGCGGCGAGCTCGAGCGTCGCGCCGGAGGCGATATCGACGGAGGCGGTGGCGGTCTGGGAGCCCGCGAAGACCAGCTTGCCCGCGGAGACCAAGGTCGCCGGACGATAGGTGTTCAGGTTGCTCGTCAGGGTGGTCGTCCCGGAGCCGGCCTGGACCAAGGCGCCGACCGAACCGTCACCGACGATCTTCTGGGAGACCGAGTAGGCGGCGGACAGGTCGAACACGAGCGTGCCGCCCTGCAGGCGGACTTCCGTGCTGGAGGAGCCCAGCGCGCCGGTGGTCCCGCCGGCGCCGATGCGCAAGGTGCCGGCGTTCACCTGCGTGACGCCGGAATAGGTGTTGGCGCCGCTCAGCACCTGCGTGCCCGAGCCGACCTTGATGAGGTTCTTCACCACATGACCGGCGCCGGCGTTGAGGTCCTTGATGACGCCCGAGAACGTGCCGCTGCCATCGGCGACGCCGACGGTGGGGCTGGAGCTGAGGCCCGAATAGCCCGCGTTCCAGGTGCCGGCGCCCAGCAGGGCATCGACCACGACATCCGCCTCGACGCTGCTGAAGGTGGCGCCCGCGGAGATCTCCAGCGAGGCCTTGTTGTTCGTCCAGGTCTCGTTCGCGTAGCTGCCGGCGGTGAAATCACCGGCCGCCACCTTGATCAGGCCGCCCGGGGTCAACGCGAAGGTGGCCGCGCTCTGCGGCCAGCGGAGGGTGCCCGCGCCGGTCTTGAGCAACGTGCCGTTGCCGCTGAAGGAGAGGTCGAAAGCCAGGTCGGCGGTACCCGAGCCGACGTTGAACTCGAGCACGCCCCGCGTGCCGGCGACGCTGTCGGCGTTGAGGGTGATGCCGGAGGTGCGCGGCGAGACGTTCCCGGAACCGTTGGTGAAGAAATCGAAGGCCAGGGTGCCGTCGTTGACCGTGGTGCTGCCGCCGTAAAAGGACGGATTCGTCGTGTTGAGCAGGCGGAGCGTGGCCGGTCCGGCCTTGACGATGTTGAGCTTGGAGGTGCCCGGCGTGCCTGCCTTGTCGCGCACGTTGCCCGTGAAGGAGACGTCCTGCGTCTGCGTGATCGTCAGCGTCCCGTTGGCGAAGGTATCCAGGTTCCAATGGTTCTGGATGTTCGCGCGCCAATTGTTGGTGTTGCCGCCCAGCAGGATGTTGCCGATCACCTGGGTGGTGCCCATGATGTTCGTCTCGGCCCAGCCGGTGGAGCGGCTGTCGAACACGAGGTTGACGTTCGCGCCGAGCTGGTTGTTCGCCCCGAACTCCAGGAAGGCGTCGGCGCCGTTGACCTGCGAGATGATCGAGATGCTGCTCGTGGCCGCGGTGTTCGTGTAAAGCGCCCGTCCGGAGGGGTTGGCGAGGCGCAGGCGCCCCGAGATCAGGTTCGTGTAGCCGGTGTAGCTGCTGGAGCCGGTGAGCGTGACCAACGAGGCCGTGCTGTCCGTGGTGCTGGGGTTGAAGGCGCGGAACTCCAGGCCGAAGGAACCGCCGGACTCCGAGATCGTGCTGGCGATGCTGACGTTCGCGTTGGTGCTCCACATGCCGATCCGGGCGTTGCCGGTGAGCACGATCTCGCCGTTCAGCTGCAGGGTGCCGTTGTTGTCGAGACGGAGCGCGCCGAGACCGTTCACGCCTTTGTTGGTGGCGGCGGCCTCCAGCCAGCCCTCGCCCTCCAGCCGGATGCGGCTGCCGATCGTCGGCGAGCTCGGGAACCAGAGCTGGCCGCCTTGCTTCACGATGACCCAGGGATTGTTCGTGCCGATGTTGGCCTGGGCGTCGACCCGGAGACGGGCCTTGTCCACCGTGATGGTGGCGTCGCGTGAGATGCTGTTGACGCCGTTGTAGTCGTAATGGCTCTGGCCGGAAAGCCCCGTGCCCCGGAACGTGACGTTGCCGTCGCCGGTGATGTCGTGGTTGATGCTGACGTCGTTGTTCCGGAAATACTCCAGGCTGCCGTCGCGACCGAGGGTGACCGTATTGCGGGCGTCGAGGGAACCGACGCCGGCGCCGGCGCCGATCTGCAGCACGCCTTGGTAGATGGCGAGGCCGCCGGTGTTGTAGGTATCGGTCGTGATGGTGAGCCGACCGGTGCCGTATTTCTCGATGCGCAGGGAAGGCTTGGTCCCTCCTGAGGTCGGGGTGGAATTGCTGTCGACGCCGTTGCTGGCCCGCCACGCGTCGCGCAGGTAGCCGCTGTAGGTCAGGTCCGTCCGCTGGTTGATGATGAGGGTGGCGGCCCCGATCCCGGTGTCATGGGCGGCGGACTCGACGTTCTGCAGCACGGCCCAATTGGGATTCCGTCCGGTCGAGATATTGCCGATCGTCTGGGTCGTGCCGCGGAGGGTGAAATAGGCGAAGGGGTTCGCGGTGTCGAAGGTCACGTCGACGTCCGCCCCCATCTGGTTGCTGGCGCCGAACTCGAGCTGCGCCCAGACATTGGGAAACACCCAGTTGGTGCTGTTCACGTCGTGGCCGATCACGACCTCGCCGCCGCCGGCCCCGGCGTAGAGCGCGGGTCCCGAGGGATTGGCGAGCTTCAGGATGCCGTCGCTGACATAGGTCTTGCCGGTGTAGGTATTGGCGCCGGAGAGCGTGAGCCTTCCCGGGCCCCACTTCTGGAAATAGAAGCTTCCGCCCTCCTCGGAGATAGTGCCCGAAAGGATGCCGCGGCCGGTGTCGCCCCAGATGCCGAAACGCGTGTTGCCGGTCAGGACGGCGCTGCCTGCGAAGTCGGCGCCGTTGTCGATGCGCATCGCCCCGAGCTGGCCCGCGCCCTCGAGCCAGCCGTTGCCGGCCAGGTAGACAAGGTTCGTGAGCGAGCGGGTGGCGTAACGGCCGAGCGACCCGTCCAGGAACAGCTGGCCGGTGCTCTCGACGCGGATGACGCCGGTGCCGAAGGCCTGCGGGTCCGGGACGTTGAGACGCACCTGCGCCTTGGCCACCGCGGTGCCGGTGAAGCTCGGACTGGCGTTGTCCAGGTAATAGCCGCCGACGCCCGAGCCACCGGGGCTGGTGAACTCCACCCGGCCGGCGCCGCTGAAGGTGTTTTCGACCGCTTCGTTGCTGCCGTTGCGGTAGAATGTGACGAGCGATCCGCTGGCGACCGAGATGTCGCCGAAGATGTAACCCGTCGAGCCGGAGGCGTTGCCGATGCGCAACGAGGCGTTGTTGCGGACGATCGTCTGTCCCGTGAAGGAGTTGTTGTTCTGCAACGAGACGAGGCCGGCGCCTTCGACGATGAGGGTGCCGGCGCCGCTGACCACGCCGGCCAGGGCCTGGGGAGAGGAACTGGCGAAGCGGAGGGTCGAGCCGGCGGCGACGGAGACGGCGCCGGTCAACGTCCCGGAGTTGAACTGCGCGGAAGAGAGCACCGAGAAGGTGCCCGCGCTGACCGTCAGCGATCCGCGGAAACCATGGTTGATCGCGGCATCGAGGGTGAAAGTCCCCGTTCCGACCTTGGTGATGCCGCCGACGAGGTTGGTGACCGTGCCCGCGAAGGTGGAGGTCGCGTTGTTCTCTCCGACCACCAAGGTCGGGAGCGTCGCGTTGGCATAGCTGGCGCCGGTCACCGTGCCGGAACCCGTGAGATTACGGATCCGATACTGGGGAAGGTCCCACAGGTCGAACGTGGTCCCGGCGGCGACCTGCACGTCCACCTTGTTGTTGGTGGAGGTATCGTTCACGCCCCAGCCGAAATAGACCCTGCCCTCCCGCACGTCGATCAAGGACCCCGCCGAAAGGGCCCAGGTGTCGGCGTCGTCGGTGCTGAGGCCGAGGGTCGCGCTGCCCTTCTTGATGATCGTGCCGCCGCCGGTCCAGTTGACCCCGGCGCCGCCGGTCCAGAACCCTCGCTGCGATCCGGTGAGGTTTCCGTCCGTCCCCCCGCCCGTCCAGCTGGTGGCTCCCGTGTCGAATTCGAGGACCGAGCCACTGGCGATGTTCATCGTCGTGGTCTGGGATGTTCCGCCCGTGATCTTGAGGGTGCCGGCGAGGATGTCGGTGCGACCGGTATAGGTGTTGTTGCCGGAGAGCGTGACCGCGCTGTTCGCGCCATCGATCAGGAGATTGCCGCCCGTGCCGCTGATCGCGCCCGACAAGGACTGCGTGCCGCCCGCCTTGTAGCGCAAGGTCGACCCATTGCCGAGGCTGATGGCCCCGGCATAGGCGCCGCCGCCAAGATTACCGCCCGGAAGAATCTCCAGGTCGCCCGCGCTCACCGTGATCGAACCACTCAGGAGGGTGGCCCCGGCCAAGGCCAAAGTGCCACTGCCACTTTTGCTGAGGCTGCCAGTTGTGGTAGGCGTGCCACCGCTGAAGGTGAGGCTACCCGAGGGTAGGTCGATCGTGGCGCTGCCGCCGGCGCCGATGCTGAAGCCTCGGTTGGAGGTGGCCGCAGCAGAGCCGGTGTAGCGGAGCGAGCCACCGTTGAACAGCAGGTTGGCTGCATCAGCCGTGGAGGCACCGAGCGCTGAAGGGGCCCCAGCATTAGCCACGCTGCTCACCGCCAATACGCCTTGCGCGATGCCGGTGCCACCGGCGTAGGTATTGAGGCCTGAGAGGGTGAGGGTGCCGCTCCAGGTTTTCCAGAGGCGGCTCGTGGCGGCCCCGGAAATCACGCCGGTGATGGAAGCAGACTCGCTGCTGCCATAGACGCCGACATCGGCATCCGCCGTGAGCGCGACGGTGCCAGCCCATGAGGCCCCGTTCGCCAAGCGCAGGGCACCCAGGCGGCCGGCTCCTTCGTTCCACCCCTGGCCAGCGATGCTCAGCGCCGTGGTGATCGCGGTGGTGGTGTACACGTAGACACCGGAGCCGCTGGACACATCCAGCGTCGCCGTGCCGAGGCCTGCAGCCGTACCGAGCTTGAGACGGGCATTGTCGCCTAAGCGCATCTCGCCGCTGAAGCTGGGGTTGGCGCGGGTGAGGTCGAAATCGCCGACGTTGATCGTGTTGATCCCTCTGAGCTGGACAATGCCCTGGCCCGCCAGCTCGGGTGTCACCGTCAGGGACATGTCGTTGACGTAGGTGAACGTACTACCGGCGTTCACCGTCACCTTGGTCAAGCCCAGCGTCGTGTTGCCGTTCGCGGAGGGATCGTCGTCGATGTTATAGACGAACTCGCCGGCGTTCACCGTCAAGGTGCCGCCTTGAAGATGATTGGGGTGCGACGAGGACGTCTTGAACACCAGCGCGGCGCCGCCGTTCTTGACGAGATTGAGCACGGAACCGGATCCGTTATAACTGCGGCGGAACGACCCGGTGTAGTTCGCGTGGGTGGTTTGCGTGACCGTCAGCGTGCCGGACTGGTTGTTGGAGGTGTTCTGGTGCTGGATCACGTTTCGGTAGTGCCCGCCCTGGTCGAACAGATTACCGATCGTTTGGCTCGTGCCGTTGAGAGAGAATTCGTTGAAAAATCCTGCTGAATACGACGTGCCATCGAACCACACGTTCACGTTGGAACCGAGCTGGTCGTCCCGCAGGGTCTGCAATCCCACGAAATGGCTCCCGGCACTGTAGGAACCCGTTGAGTTGTCGTTATTGATCCGCACCGTGCCCGTGGTGCCGTTGTATAAAGCGGGTCCGCTGGCGTTGTTGAGTAACAAACGACCGCCGCGGATCACGGTGTCGCCGCCGTAGGTATTCGCGCCCGTGAGCGTCAGGCCGTAGTAGCCGGTCTTCTCCAGGCCGAAACTGTTCACGCCGTCGTCGATTACCCCGCTGATGGCGAGGTGGCCCGCGCCGCTGGTGTGGATGCGGGCATCGTTGGCCAGGGTGATCGGCCCGCTGAGGGTGACGAGGTTGCTGGAAGAATGGCGGATGGCTCCCATCTGCGAGCCGTCCGGCTCCCTCCAGCCGCTGCCGGCCAGCCGGATGGGCGCGGAGAAGGTGCCGCTCGCGGCTCCGGAGAAGAACAGCTGGCCGCCGGTTCGCACATCGATGGTGGAGGCGTTGCCCAGGGTGCCGCCGGTCGACACGTCAAAGCGCGCCTTGTCGACCACCACCGTGCCGGCGGCCGTGAGGGCATTGGTGCCGGTATAGGTGAAGGACGACTGCCCATTGGCGCCCGTACCCTTCAGGATCACCGTGCCCGAACCGCTCCAATTGTTGGCGATGGAATAGGGATTGGTGCTGCGGAAATAGGTGAGTGTTGTGCCAGCAGCAAGGCTCACGGGGGCTGAACCGATCCGGCCATGGTACGATCCATTGCCGACGGTGACGGTGCCGCCCTGCACATCGAGCCCGCCGGTGAAGTTCACGCCGTCGTCCGTCGTGGACGTTTGCAGGAACAGCAGATCCCCGGACCCCTGCTTCACGATCTTCAGGGAATTGGTGGTGCCGTTGTCATTTCGATCGCGCACATACGCATTCAAAATTGAATCCCCATTGCCTGTGAGGGTGAGGGTGCCCTGGCTGCGGCCGCTCACGACCGAACCGTCCAATCCGATGTTCTGCAGGACAAGCGAGCCTTGGGTGGTGCTCGAACCGCTGATGATCTGCTTGAGCGATTGATTCGTTCCGCGCAGGTCGAGATGGGTCCAATTACCAATGGCATTCCCCGTCGTGAGCACCAAGCCATCGGCGAACTGGTTGTCGCGCATCATGCGCAGGTTGGACTGGGCTGTCGTGTTGTTGCCCAGGGTGATGTTGGTGGCGATCGCCGGCCCACCGGCGGAATTCAGCCACACGGTGCCATTCTCGAGCGTGAAACCACCCGTGAAGGTGTTGGCGCCGCTGAGCGTGAGCTCGCCGCTACCCGCTTTCACGAAGCGCCCGCCGCCCGACATCACGCCGGAGTAGGTTGTCGTGGCGCTGTCGTCGGAGGTCAGCGTGAAACCCGTGAGGATCTGCACATTGCCCCCGCCTTGCAGATAGGCGATCTTGTGGGTATTGGCGGCGATGTAGGTCGCCCCCGTGAGCACCGTGGTTTCGGTGCCGTCACCGGCGTTGGCATACTGGGTGCCGCTCACCTTCAAGGTGCCGGCGTACACGATGGTCGGCCCGTAATACGTGTTGCCCGAGCTTAGCTCCAGCTGCCCCAGGCCAGATTTGATCAGCGTGCCGGAGGTTCCGTTGGTGTTGATCGGCACGGAAACGAGGGCCGAGGCGTTTTGCGCCACGTCAAAGGTGATACTGGGGCCATCGTTGCGGAGCCTCAGATCGCCTGATCCGCCGCGGAGAACCTCGGAGGTGGCACCCGGTGTCGCCGGTGCCTTGATCGTGAAGGTCAGGCCCATCACCTGCGTGTTACTGCCCACGTAGAACCTGCCCCCGGTCATCTCGACCGTGAAGTTATTCCACATGTGCTGCTGAAGGGAGTTGTCAGCCCGGCCAACCTGCCCGCCTTCGTTGACGGTGATCGCCTCGATGCCGGAGTTCGCGAGATAACCGAAGGAGTTGGCCACGCCCCAGTCGAGGATGCCGCCGTTGTTCACGATCACCCGACTGGTGTTCAGGGTGCCGGCGCCGCTGGAGCTGTCGAAGCGGTTCAGGTACAAGCTCCCGGCGTTGATCGTGGTGGTCCCCGTGTAGTCGCTCCAGTTCGTGAAGGTGAGCGAACCGGTGCCGTTCTTCACCAGGCCCCCCGTGCCGCGGATGTTGCCCGCGTAGGTGCCATTGCTCGCCTGATTGAGCGTGAGCGTGCCGCTCCCCAGCTGGATGGAGCCGCCTGTTCCCGTCAGCTTGCCCATGGAATGGCTGAAGCTGTTGAGGTCGAGCAGGCCGCCGTTGACGATCAGATCGCCGCCGGACGGGAGCCTGCCGGCTCCGGAAAGGAACAGCGTGCCGGCGTTCACCTGCGTGACGCCGGAATAGGTGAGCTGGTTGGTGAACGTCTGCTGGCCGGATCCTTGCGTCTTGGCGATGGAACCCTGTCCCTGGATCACCCCGGCGAACGTGCTGTTGCCTCCGTCGCCCATCGTCAAGGTGGCGTTGTTGCTGAGGTTGACCACCGTGTCGGTCGGCGTCCCGGTGTTATGCCCCAGCAGACCGATCGAGATGTTGCCGCCGATGTTCAGCGTCGTGCCGGCATCCATGCGCACATCGGATGTGACGTTGAGGCTCCAGTTCGAGCCGTTCAGTTCGAGCGTGCCGCCGCGGAGGACATAGTCGCCGAAATTGCCCTGGGCACCGGAGAAGGTCTGCTTCCCGGCGCCGGCCTTTTCGATCCACAGGTACCAATCGACCGTGCCACCAAAGGTGTAATTGGCTGCGCCGGAGGGACTGGTGATGTAGATCGCCTTGTTGCCGCCGGCGGCGTACGTGTTCTGCAGGAGGCCGAACCCGGTCAATCCGGAGACATAGATGTTCTCGGAATACGTGTTGAAGGTCGTGCCGACAAAAAGCTCGAGCACGCCTTGGTTGTTGCGCCAGTTGTCCCGGGTGTAGTTGTGGCTCACTTGACCTTGCGCGACCTGGAAGAGGCCGTCGCTGGCTAGGCTCACGATGAAGCGGCGGTCGCTCCAGCCCATCTCCAGGCTGAACGAGCCGATTTTTTGGACGGTGCCGGAACCAGTGAGGGTCAATGAGCGCCCCGCTTCGAGGTAGGTCTGGTTGCTGCCGTTGCCGGCTGACGCGTCCAGCACCAGCACGGCTCCGCTGTTCACCGTGATCGTCTGTTCGCCGTTGGCCCAGCGGAAACAGTTGGTGCCCTCGGCCGAGCCAGGCACAAGCCGCAGCGTGCCCGCTTGAACAGTTGTTCCACCGGTCATGTCGCCACGACCGTACAAGATCTGCTCCCCCGCCCCGCGTTTGACGAGGCTCCCGGTGCCGCTGATGTCGCCGCTGTATGAGCCGGAACCGCCGACATCGAAAGCGAGCGCGCCGCCGCCGGTGAGCGCGATGTTCGAGGAACCCGTCACGCCGCCGGAAGCGACACGCAATGTCACGCCGCCCGTGCCCGAGCGGGTGATCGCCGCGTTCATCACGATGCTCGTGCCCGCGTCCAGGGTAAGCAGCCCCGTCCCGCCCGCGGAGAGGGCGGAGGACACCGTGATGGTCTGGTCGGCCTGCACGGTCGCGGCGCCCCCGCCGTTGAGCGTGGTGGCCAGCGTGGCGGCGGTCGCGGCGTCGATGGTGACATTGATCGGATCGAGCAACCAGCGTCCGCCGGGCCCGACGTTCACGGTGGCGCCGGCGACCGAGAGCGACTTGCCGGATGTCTCCACGAAACCTCCCTGGGTTCCGGCCACGTCGATGCTGCCCGTCACCGTGGCGACGGAGGTCGGGTCGGCGAGGGCGGCGATGACCTTGACTTCGCCACCCTTCCCCGCCGCCGAGGCGGCGGTCGCGGAGCCGGCATGCTCGACCTTGGTCCCGCCGAGGAAGATGCGTCCGCCGTCGGACTCGATGGAGGAAGCGTCCAGGTCTCCGGCGTTCACGACCTGGGCCGCGACCGCGTTGAAAGCCTGCGCCGAAAGGACGATCTCACCGCCCTCGGCACGGATCAGGCGACGGTTCTCGACGAGCGCGTCCACGGTCGACGGCTGCACGGCCAGGGACACTCCCGTCTTCGCGTCATCGAAGGTCAGGGCGAAGGCGTCGCCGGCGGCGAGCGTGACCGACCCGCCGCGCGCGAAGATGAAGCCGGCGTTGCGGACTTCCGGCGCCATGAGCGCGATGAAACCGCCGTCGCGGGCGAGCAGGGTGCCCTCGTTCACGACGGAGCCGCGCGCGGAGCCGCGGCGGAAGACGTCGCGTCCGGACATGAAATCCCCGTCGGCGATGTCGGCGGTGGTCGCCAGCAGCCCGCCGACCTCCACGGAGGAGCCGGGCGCGAAATAGACCCCGTTGGGATTGACGAGATAGATCCGTCCGTTGGCCGTCAGGTTGCCGAAGATCCGGCTGGGGTCGGCCCCGATGACGCGGTTGAGCGTGACGGAGGAGGCCCCAGGCTGGACGAACCTGACTTCCGCGGCGGAGCCGATGTCGAAGCTCTGCCAGTTCACCACGGCCCGCTCGGTCGTCTGGCTGACGGTGAGCGAGGCGCGGTCGGCGCCGCTCGCACGGACCAAGGAGGCCTGGCCGGCGACGACCGCCCCGCCTTGGGGCAACGCCGTCTTCTCCGGCGCGGCGAAGGACAGGACGGGTGAGAGGAGCGCGGCGGCGAAGAGCAGCGGACGCAGACGGAGAGGGTTTTTCGCTGGCTTGGCGATCATGCGGGTAAAGGCAAAGAAGTTCAGAAGTTGAAGGAAGCCGACGCCCAGAATCGATCGATGCGCAGAGACCCGTCCTGGTCGGTCCCGGAAGAGGAAGGCCGCGGGTTGTCGCCGATTCGGCGGGACCACTGCAGGGAAAGCTTCAGGCCGGAGTCGAAACGCTGGGAAAGGCCGAGACCCCAGCCGCGGTAGGTCAGACCGTTGTCGGTCGGTCCGCCGGCATAGTCCGGGTCATAGTTCTGCGCGACCCAACCTTGGTCCAGGAACAACGTCCCCTGGGTCCGGGGCGTCAGGTTCGTGCGCAGCTCCAAGGAGGAGAGCATGCCGAGATCGCCGCCTCCCTCGCTCGTCGGGTACGCCCGGAGGCCGTTGTTGCCTCCGAGGAAGAATTTCTCGGACGAATCCAGGTTATGGAACGCGGCCTGACCGCGCACGTTCAGGGCGAGCGAATAATCGCGTCCGACCTGCTGCGTCCGGCCAAGACCAAACGATAACTTGCCGAACCAACCGTCGACCCGCGGACCGCCTTGGTCGGCCGCGAAATTGGGCGAACCGGCCAGATCGACGCGACCGAAGTTGACCGAAAGCGAGCCGGTGCTGACGCCTCCGCCGGCGAAGCCGTCGTAGAGATTTCCGTTGAGCCCGCACTCGAGGGTCTGGCTGACGTAATCGCTCGTGACCGAACCCGCCGCGCGGTTGGCGAACCACCGGCCGGTCAATCCGCAGGAAGCGTACAGATTGGCGGAACGGCTTCGGAGCAGGGGCAAGGTGAGGTCGGCCGAGAGCGTGCTCGAGGTGCCGCTGACCGCGGCGGAGACATAGTCGGAGGAGACCAGCTGGTAGGACATGGCGCTCGCCGAAAACGACAACCGGGAGCCGCTCCATGGAGCGGGCATGCTGTAGCCGAGGCGGCCGTAATCGCTCCCATCGGTATGCAGCAGGTCGGCGGCGAACTGCTCGCCGTCGCCGCGGGGCTGGTCCACCGTGGCGTTGAAGACGGCGCGGGCTTCGCCGGTCGAGCGCGCGCCGGCGTTGTCGGCAAGGACGGAGCCGACGACGAGCGGACGAGCGGACGAAACGAGCACGAGGTCCGTCGTGCCCTTGAAATCACCCGCCCGCAGCGCGCCTTGGACCGACGTGCCCGGCAGGTCGTTCATCAGCAGGAGGGCGCGATCGACGTCGTAGGTGTTGACGATCTGACCGGAGGCCACGTTCTGCCTGACGATGCGTTCGAGCAAGCCGGCCTTGGCCCGTCCGTCCGACGAAGGGTCGAGCTCAGCCATGCCGAAACGCGATTCGGCGACGGACACCTTGACCACGCCGCCCTGCACTTCCTGACGGGCGATGGAGGCCGAGGCCAGCAGGCCTTTGGCCCGGTAAGCCAGGGCGACCTGGGCGGCGGCGTTCCGTAGCTCCTCCAATGTCAGCGGACGTCCCAGGTAACCGCGGAGGGCGACCGACAATTCCTCGGCCGACACGGCCTCGGCGCCTTCGAATTCGAAGCGGGAGACGACGATCGTCTTGCCGGCTCCTTTTGGCATCTCCGCCGAAGGAACAGGGACGGGAGGGCCGACCTCAGGCAAGGTCGGCGGAGGGAAACTTCTCTCGATCTGACGTAAAATAGTGCCGGCATCGGGCGCAGTCTGCGCGAAAGACTCCACCTGAGCCGCGAAGATCAATCCAGCCAACGGCCACAGGTGTATTTTTTGTTTATAAATCATTATTCTGAGCAAACTTTGGGCTCACATATTTATCAACTTTTCAAATATGTCACTTTTTGTGAACCAATCACAGTAAAAATGGTATACAAGGAATAAATAATGATTGAATCAATCATTAAAAGTTGTTTGTGGTTATTTTATTGCTTATTTACCATCATATAGTCATTACCCATCCGCCTTTCGGAGACATTGTTGCCAAGTAATCATTCCAGTCGACTGTGAAACCATGTCCGAGCCGACCAGCAGCCTGCCCAACATCCCCGCGCCCATCGCGCGGGAGAAGCCATGGGTGCAGCTCAAGACCTTCACCTCCAAGCCCGCGATCTTCCGTTCGATGGTCGGCGAGGTGTCGCCGGACGCCCGCCAGGGCGACGTGGTCACGGCCTACGACAAGCAGGGCTCCTTCATCGGCTACGGCTTCTGGAACGCGGGCGCCCCCATCGCCCTTCGCATCCTGAAGGCCACCCCGGGCAAGCCCGACGACGCCTGGTTCGAACAGGCCATCCGCCGCGCCGCCGCCCTCCGCAAGGACATCCTCAAGCTCGACGCCGACACCGACGCCTACCGCGTGGTCAACGCCGACGCCGACTTCCTATCAGGCCTGATCGTCGACCGCCTCGGCGACGTGCTTTCCATCGAAGTCTCCTCCATCGGCGTGATGCGCCGCCTGCCCCGCTGGATCCCCATCCTGCATGACGCCGTGGGCACCAAGCGCGAGATCGTCCAGGTCGATCCGCACGTCGCCCGCATCGAAGGCATCATGTCGACCGACGTCCCGAAGTCGGCCGTCCGCTTCGTGAAGATCAAGGAGTTCGGCATGATCCAGGAAGTCGACTTCGCCGAAGGCCATAAGACCGGCTTCTTCTGCGACCAGCGCGACAACCGTCGTCGCTTCGGCGCCCTCGCCAAGGGCCTCAAGGTCCTCGACCTCTGCTGCTACTCCGGCGGCTTCTCCATCTCGGCCAAACTCGCCGGCGCCACCGAGGTCACCGCGGTCGACCTCGACGAGAAGGCCATCGAGATGGCCAAGCGGAACGCCAACCTCAACAATGTCCGCGTCGACTTCGTGCATGCGGACGCCTTCACGTGGATCCGCCAGATGCAGAAGAACGGCAAGACCTGGGACCTCGTCCTCTGCGATCCGCCCAAGTTCGTCGACAGCCGCGACGAGGAATTCGAGGCCGAAGGCCTGAAGAAGTATAACGACCTCAACGTGCTCGCCATGCAGCTCGTCGCCCCCGGCGGCCTCTTCGTGACCTGCTCGTGCTCCGGCCTCGTCTCCCCTGAATCCTTCGAAGACCTTGTCAGCAAGGCCGCCCACCGCTACCAGAAGCGACTCCAGATCTTCGATCGCACCGGACCCGGCGGCGACCACCCGAACGCCTCCAACCACCCCGAGGGACGCTACCTCAAGGTGCTGTGGAGTCGGATCGCGTGAAAGAATAGAGGACTGCATCGAGTGCTGAATCGATGTGCAGAGGCGATGAGTAGGGTCGGGACCGCGTCACGACATAGTCGCATCTCCCCGTGCCCCCTTGTCACCGTCCCCCCGCGGCCCCGCCGCGCCCCTATGTCGTGACGCGGTCCCTACCCTACCCAAGGCAGCACCGTAGCATCCTATCCGGTTTCCGGTCTCCCCTTGAGATCAGCCATCTCACCGTGCCCCCCTCGCGACACCGCCGCGCAGGTATCAACGCGATCCTTAGCCCGACCGGCGGAGGCCGGGCGGGCTAAGGAAGACCGGATGTCCGGCGAATCCTCAGGGCGCCGAAGATTTCCTCACGACGGTGCCTTCTCCGATGCTGAAGCTCCCGCCTTCGTAATTGATGACGCCGTTGCCGCCCTGAACGGTGACGGAAAGGTTGTCGACCAGCTTCAGTGATCCCAGGCCTCCGTCGCCCTGTTCGGTGCGGGCGCCTTCACCGACCCACGAGACCACGCCTTGGACGACGGGTATGCGCACCGAAGGCGTCGGAATCGCCGCGGGGGCCGAAGCGGGCGGCGCCTTGTCCAAGGAAGCTTCGATCCTTTCCGTCGTGGGCACTTCGGCGGAATATTCGATGGCCAATTCCACCCCCTGCTCCTTGGCGACACGGGCGATATTGGCCAACGAGACCTTGAGTCTTACCTTCCGGCCCAGAAAAGGGATGAAGAAGCGGCGATGCCCGAGGGCCTTGAGGTGCCCGACCGCGATCTCCACCAAGGGGCCGTATTGCACGCCTAATCGCTGCACTTTCTTCGAACGCAGGTTGCCGAACATGGTGGCGATCCGGACGGGGTGCCGGGCGACGCCTTGGTAAAGGTACGAATCCGGCGACATCAGGACGCAGTGCGTCGGCCGGGTCCTGACCATCTCGGCATGCGCCGCCTTGCGACGGGCGACACCCGTCTTCTCGCTCAGGTCGACGAATCGATAACCGTCGCCGCGGGCTTTCAACTCGTCGGCGAGCTGCAACATGCCCATCGCGATCGTCGAATCATAGAAGCTCAGCGGCTTGGCGGAGAGCACCAGGAGCTCGCACCTTCCGCCGGCGCGCTGATGAGGAGAGGCGGCGACCACGCCGACGCGTCGCTTCCCCCCCCCTGCTGACCAAGACCTTTCGCTTGATCAGCAAGGCGATGGCCTTCTGGACCGTGGGCAGACTGACCTTATGCTGTTGGGCCAAATCTCTTCCCGACGGCAGCAAACCCTTCCAGCCCTCCTGACGAATCTGGGCCTCGATGGTATCTGCGAGGAGCTCAAATGTGGCCTTTTTCTCGAATTTCGCAGAAGGCATAACGATTTATAAGCCGCATTGTTCGCATTAAACCTGACATATCCACCGCTATTATGAATAGTCAGATTGGTCAGATATAGGTACTAGTCGCACCAGCAGGAAACGGCTAGCGATTGCCGGTCGGACGCGGGAGAGGAACAGGCGGACGCCACGCCGTGGCGCCCCTACCTCAATGCACCCCCAGGCCCCCTTGTCACCGTGCCCACGTGCCCCCTCGCGGCTCCGCCGCCCCCCCCACCCCTAATAGGAGGCCGTTTTCCCGCCTTTCCCCTTGCGGCAGGAGGGGGGTGACCTACCTTGCGGACATCTTTCCCGACCCATGGTCACGGACAACAAACCTTCCCTGGTCACCATCAATGTCGATGGTGTCGAACATCAAGTCCCGGCCGGGGCCAACCTGGTCGACGCCCTCGGCAAGATCGGCAAGGAAGTCCCCCACTATTGCTACCACCCCAAGCTCCCGGTCGCCGGCAACTGCCGCATGTGCCTGGTCGAGCTCGGTTCGCCGATGCGCGACCGCGCGACCAACGAGCTGGTGATGGAAAACGGCAAGCCGAAGATCGGCTGGCAGCCGAAACCGGCCATCGCCTGCGCCACCAACGTCTCCCCCGGCCTGCACATCCGTCTCGAATCGCCCGGCGTCAAGGCTTGCCGCGAAGGCGTGACGGAGATGCTCCTCCTCAACCACCCGCTCGACTGCCCGATCTGCGACCAGGCCGGCGAGTGCAAGCTGCAGGAGTTCTCCGCCGAATACGGCCGCGGTTACTCGCGCTATGTCGACGAGAAGAACGCCAAGCCGAAGAAGACCCGCCTCGGGCCGCGCGTCACGCTCGACGACGAACGCTGCATCCTCTGCTCGCGCTGCGTGCGCTTCTCCAGCGAGATCGCCAAGGACCCCGTCCTAGGCTTCGTCAACCGCGGTTCCTACAACACGCTGACCTGCTTCCCGGGCCGCGAACTCGACAACAACTACTCGCTCAACACCGTCGACATCTGTCCCGTCGGCGCGCTCACGAGCACGGACTTCCGCTTCAAGATGCGCGTCTGGTTCCTGAAGCAGACGCCGAGCATCGACACCGAGTCCTCCGCCGGCGCGAACACGACCGTCTGGTCCCGCGAAGGCAAGATCTACCGCATCACGCCGCGCCGCAACGACGCCGTGAACGACACGTGGATGGCCGACTCCGGCCGCGAGCTCTTCAAGGCCGTCGACGCCCCGAACCGCGTCACCTACGCGACGGTGAAGAACGAGAAAGCCACGCTCGAGGCCGCGCTCGCCGCCGCGCAGGAAACCCTCGCCGCCGGCCCGCTCGCGATCGTCGGCTCGGCCCATATGTCCGTCGAGGAGCAGCGCCTCCTCGCGCGCCTGGCCAAGGCGAAGGGCGCGACGGTCTACATCCCGGCCCACGTGGGCAAGGGCGACGGCCTCCTGGTCTCGGAGGACCGCACCCCGAACTTCCGCGGCGCCCTCGTCACCGGTCTGACCGACAAGGCGCCCGTCGCCGACCTCAAGGCCCTCGCGGCCGACATCGACGCCGGCAAGGTGAAGTCCGTCCTCATCGTGCGCGAAGACGCCGCGATGCTCGGCCTGCCCGCCTCGGCGCTCGCCAAGGTCCGCAGCGTCGTCCTCGCCACGCATCACAACGTCACCACCGCGACCGCCGAGGTCGTGCTGCCCGCGCTGACGGTCTTCGAGCGCAGCGGCACTTTCATCAACTGCCAGTTCCGCCTGCAGTCCTTCGCCCAGGCCGTCCCCGGCCCCTCCGGCGTGCTGCCGGACGCGCTTGTGCTCGCCCGCCTGGCCGGCGCCGACGCCGCCGCGGTCTGGTCCGAGCTTTCCGCGAACGTCCCGACGCTCGCCGGCCTCGACGGCCGCCTGCTCCCCGCCGAGGGCGTGGCCCTCGACGGCGCCGCGTTCGCCGCCCACAAGTTCCCCGAAGGCAAGCTGCTGAAGTTCGCCCCGGTCGCCACCGCCTAAGCCCCGACGACCATGGAACAACTCCTTCACGACCTCGTCCTCTCGCCGGACTGGTATTTCGCCGCGGCCCGCGGCGTGACGCTGATCCTGATCGTGATGACGATCGCCGGTTACAGCGTTCTCCTCGAACGCAAGGCCTCCGCCTGGATCCAAGGCCGCATCGGCCCGAACCGCACCATCCACCCGCTCATCGGCTGGATCCCGTTCGTCGGGACGTTCCTGCAGAAGGGCGGCTTCATCCAGCCGGCGGCCGACGGCGGCAAGTTCCTCTTCAAGGAAGACGCCCTGCCCGGCCACGTCCGCAAGTTCTACTACGTCCTCGCCCCGGTCGTCGCGCTCGCGCCCGCCCTCGCCGTGCTCGCGATGCTGCCCTTCGGCGAGTTCTTCCATGAAGGAAAGCGTTACGCCGTCTCGCTCACCCAGGGCGCCGACGTCGGCGTGCTGCTGATGTTCGCGGTGAGCTCCCTCGGCGTCTACGGCATCGCCCTCGCCGGCTGGTCCGCCAACTCGAAGTTCCCCTTCCTCGGCGCCGTGCGCGGCGCCGCGCAGCTGATCTCCTACGAACTCGCGATGGGCCTCTCGGTGCTCACCGTCTTCCTCGCGACCTCCGTCCCGGGCCAGGACCACGGCCTCAGCCTCGTCGCGATGGTCGACGCCCAGGACGGCGCCTGGAACATCCTCTACCACCCGGTCGCCGCGCTGGTCTTCCTGATCTGCGTGTTCGCCGAGACGAACCGCCATCCGTTCGACATGCCGGAATCCGAGACCGACCTCGTCGGCGGCTTCCACACCGAATACGGCGCCTTCAAGTTCGGCATCTTCTTCGTCGCCGAATACAGCCACATGGTCATCGGCTCGTCGCTCTTCATCCTGATGTTCCTCGGCGGCTGGCACGTGCTGCCGTGGCTGCCGACCGTGGGCGCGGGCTGGGTCGCCTCGCTCATCGGCGTGGCCGCGTTCTTCCTCAAGCTGTGCTTCTTCCTATTCTTCTTCGTCTGGGTGCGCTGGACCATCCCGCGCTTCCGGTATGACCAAGTGATGCGCATCGGCTGGCGCGTGCTCCTGCCTATCGCCGTCCTCAACCTTCTCGTCTATTTCGCCTGGTACGCGATCAACGGATAAACCCCACCCCCATGGCCATCAAAGTCGTCGAACGCCGTCCGCTCACCCTCGCCGAGCGCACCTATCTCCCGCAGATCCTCGCGGGCCTCAAGGTCACC
>Ga0222714_10001205_pt1 | contig 29324 bp, 46 predicted proteins | sample C33_3DmetaG_FD_165048 | JGI IMG/M metagenome (GOLD analysis project Ga0222714, IMG submission 165048) | Estuarine water microbial communities from San Francisco Bay, California, United States - C33_3D | ecosystem: Environmental > Aquatic > Marine > Unclassified | place: USA: California... | reverse complement strand
TTGTTCCCTTTGCTATCAAATATAAGTTCTGGGACATCCTCTTCTTGTGTGGTTTCTATGCTGCTATTGAAGTACCAAAACTTATCCAACTTTTCCTAGTTAAGTCAAACTAGGTGGTGGAGTCAAAAGACCCTCTTAAAACTAAATAACTCAAGAGTTAATTATTAAACATGGCAACGAGAAAAACAGTTACTTCTGATAGTGGCGCACGTATGTCTCAATACGATCAGGAAGTTGAAAAAAGACTTCTTGCTCTAGAGTCAAAAGCACATACACCTTGTGGTGGTGCTGGTGGTAGTAGTGACAGCGAAAGACTTGCTGCATTAGAAGCAAGACTTGAAATGGTCGTTGAAGCCCTTAAACAAGCTGCTCCAGGAGCGTCAACAAAACTGTGATTGATTGGTTTCTTGCTTCCTAAAAGCAAGTGGTGCGGATGGGGTTAACCCCGCCTAGTTTCTTGCTTCTAGTCAAAAAGCAAGTGGCGAGCCTGCATACCTAAACGGAATCAAGGATGGTTGCATAAACCATCCTTTTTTTGTATAATACATAGTATATGAATTTCACATTTTTATGAGCGATTATAAAAAAACAGCACTTGTACTTGGTGCTGGTGGCTTTATTGGAAGTCATATGGTCAAACGACTCCGCGAAGAAGGATATTGGGTTCGTGGAGTTGATTTAAAATATCCAGAGTTTGGTGAAACTGAAGCGCATGAATTTGTTACAGGTGATTTGCGTGATGTAGATTTTGTGCGTCGTTGTATTAAGTATGCTGGTCCTTATAAAAATTTCTACGCACAAATCGTAGACAAGTTTCTTGAACCTTTTGATGAGATCTATCAGTTTGCTGCTGATATGGGCGGAGCAGGATTCGTTTTTACTGGCGAAAACGATGCTGATATTATGCACAACTCCGTCACCATTAATTTGAATGTTCTTGAAGAACAGAGAAAGTGGAACGAAACCAAGGGAGAAAATAAAACTAAGATTTTCTATTCTGGATCCGCATGTATGTATCCAGAGTATGCACAAATGGAAACTAACAATCCTGGACTTAAAGAATCTGATGCATATCCCGCAGACCCAGACTCAGAATACGGATGGGAAAAACTCTTCTCCGAAAGACTGTACCTTGCTTATAACCGCAATTTTGGTATTCCAGTTAGGATTGCTCGTTACCACAATATTTTCGGTCCAGAGGGAACCTGGGAAGGAGGTAGAGAGAAGGCACCAGCAGCAATCTGTCGCAAGGTAGCAGAACTCCCTGCGGAGGGTGGTGAGATTGAAGTATGGGGTGATGGTGAACAAACTCGTTCATTCCTTTATATTGATGAATGTTTGGAAGCAACACGCAGACTCATGGACTCTGACTTCATGGGACCTGTAAATATTGGTTCTGAAGAAATGGTCACTATCAATCAACTAGTTGATACTGCTGCTAAGGTGGCTGGTAAAACTGTAACCAGAAATCATATTGATGGACCTCTTGGTGTTCGTGGTCGTAATTCTAATAATGATTTGATTCGTAAAGAACTTGGTTGGGACTATTCCATGACTCTTGAAGAGGGTATTCGCAAAACGTATAATTGGATTAATCTGCAAATCAATAAACCTGTTCATGTAATGTATCACCCTGTATGATTGGATTTAATTTTCTTGGTAAAATGGGTCAACTTGGAAATCAAATGTTCCAAGTTGCATCTTTAAAAGGAATCGCAAAGAATAATAATTACAATTTCTGTATTCCAAATCATGATGAAGTAGTTGTTGATAATCTAGGTAACAGGTTGAGAATTGAACTCTTTGATCCGTTTAATCTAAAAAATGTAAGTATGCTTAACTTACAGAAGATTGATGATTCAAGACCATCAGTTCAAGAATCTGGATTTCACTTTGATGAAGACTTATTCAACAACTGTCCTGATTGGGTAAATCTTGTTGGATATTTTCAATCAGAAAAATACTTCAAAAATATTGAAGATGAAATTCGTGAAGATTTTACCTTTAAGGATGATATTCTAATTCCTTGTAAGGAGATGGTTTCGGAACTTGAAGAACCAGTATCTCTTCATATTCGTAGAGGGGACTTTTTAAAGAACTCTGGTAACCATCATAATCTTGATCTTGATTATTATAAAGAGGCACTAAATCGGATTAATTCCGATCTTCCTGTGATTATTTTCTCAGATGATCCTAAATGGTGTGAAGAACAAGAACTATTTGAGAGTGATCGTTTTCTTGTAGCACAAGGAAATAGTAGTTATGTTGATTTGTGTTTGATGACTTTATGTACCAGACACATTATCGCTAACTCCACTTTTTCTTGGTGGGGTGCTTGGTTAGCAAATAGTAAGCAAGTAATCGCTCCTACAAAATGGTTTGGTCCAAATAATGCACATCTTGACACCAAAGACTTATATCCTGATTCTTGGCAGTTAATATGAACCTATCTGTTGTTTTTATTGGTACTGGAAAGTATCTTAACTTTCTACCGAGATGGTATGAATCTTGTGAGAAGTATCTAGTCCCAAACATTAGTAAGCAATATTATGTTTTTACTGATGGTGAATTAAGTGATCCACCAGAAAATATGATTCCTTACTATCAGGAACATATGTCTTGGCCTTATATTACTCTTCTGCGATTTGGAACTATTCTAAAAGCAAGTGATTTTCTTTCAAAGTCTGATTGGGTTTTGTTTCTTGATGCAGATATGCTTCCAGTTGCAGAAGTGACTGAAGAAGAATTATTCACCGATAAGAAATATATTGGAGTTCATCATCCATGTCACTTTATGGGAATGAATCCTCATAATAGACTTCCTGGTGCATTTGAAACGAATAAACAATCATTAGCATGTATCGCTGATAGTGACGATACATCAGTCTATTTTCAGGGATGTCTTTGGGGAGGAAGAGTTCCTGATGTGATTGATATGATGAGAGAACTTGATAGGAGAACTCAAGATGATCTCTCAAGAGATGTGATTGCAGTATGGCATGATGAAAGTCAGATGAACAAATTCTTCTCTGAGAGACGTGAAGATGTTCATATTCTTGGACCTTCTTTTGCATACCCAGAAGTTTTTTCTGAGTACTGTAATTTTGATCCTAAGATTATTCATTTAGCAAAAGATAATTCCAAGTATCAACAATGAAACTAGCAGTTTGTTATCGTGGTCATCTAAGGACCATTTCAAAATCATTTGAGAATCAAAAGCAACATCTTTTTAAAGATCATGATGTTGACTTTTTTTGTCATACTTGGAACATCTATGATGAAGAAATTGATTTCATGAAAGAAGTAGTGAAACCAAAAAGACTTCTTGTTGAAGACATCAAGATGATGGAGAAAAATCCATATAACTCTATGACTGTCAGCAACCTTTGTGTTGATCAAAACTTTGACAAAGAAAAGTTTCTTAGTGATGGATATTTGCAAGGACGACCTTATAATGTCTTGAGTATGCTCTATTCCTTGAATAAAGTTAATTCTTTGAGAAAGGAATACTCTCAGTCGGAAAATGTTTCTTATGATGCGGTTGTAATTATACGTCCAGATCTTTACTTTTACGATGACTTCATGTATAATGAAGTGGATTTGAATAAACTAAACATTTCTTGGTTTGAAAATATTGGTGATCATTTGGATCACCAGATGGCAATTATTGATCACATCGCAATATCTAAGGAAGAAACTATTGACTACTATAGCGATTGTTTTCTTTACATCCCTGCATATTATTTTAATCAGGGAGTACCGATGGGTCCTGAACTTCTCTTGGGTTGGCATGTAAAGTCAAACTCAATACAAGTTAACATGATAAACACAATACATTCAGTTATACGAACTGCTGGTTACGAAGGATACTACACAAATATTGACAAATGAACATTAAAGATTTAGAACTCGTTTCTATTGATCAGAAACTTTATGACGCTTTTAATGACTTTATCATTAGTTCAGATCTAAAAGTTTTTGGTAAACTTCTAGCAAGAACAATTCTTTTTGACAAAGTTAAAAACATCCCAGGTGATGTTGTTGAGTGTGGTGTCTTTAAAGGTACTGGTATTTTTACTTTTCTCAAACTGAAGAGGTATTTCTGTCCGAATTCTTATAAAAAGATTATTGGATTTGACTTCTTTAACTCTAAAGATCTGACAGAATCTTTGTCTCCTCAAGATAAGAAGACGATGACTCTTTTGTTTGAAGGTAGAAACTTCAAACATGAAACTTCATACAAAACTTTTCTTGAGAATAAAATTCTTGAAAACGGATTTCAAGATCATGAGTTTGAATTAATTGCTGGGGACATTTCAAAGACTGTCTTAGACTTTGTTGAGGAACGTCCTGGTGCAAAAATATCTTTACTTTATCTTGACTTAGATCTTGAGCAACCAACTTACGATGTTCTGACTTCACTTTGGGATAGAGTAAGTAGTGGTGGTATTGTTGTATTTGATGAGTATGCATATCATAACTGGTCAGAATCAATTGGTGTAGATAGATTTTTCCAAGATAAGGATATTAAGATTCAATCACTAAACTTTATTGCTCCCTCCGCATATGTAGTTAAACCATGAATAATTTAATAATTTTTGATTTAGATGGAGTCCTGATTGATAGTCGGGACATGCACTATGAAGCACTTAATCGTGCTCTTGAGAAAGTAGATCCAAAGTATATCATCACAAGAGATGAACATCTGAGTTTGTATGATGGACTTCCGACTTCCAGAAAGTTGTCCATGTTGACTGAAACTAAAGATCTTCCCGTTGACAAACATCAGCAAGTTTGGGAAGACAAGCAAAAAGCAACTCTGGAAATCTTTTCTCACTTGGAGCATGATTATGAGTTGATGCATTATTTTCAACAACTCAAGCATAAAGACTACCAAGTTGCTGTTGCTAGTAATAGTATTCGTAATACTGTTAAACTGGTTCTATTGAAACTGGGAGTATTAGAGTTTGTTGACTACTATGTGAGTAATGAGGATGTAGTAAAAAATAAACCATTTCCAGAAATGTATTGGAAGTGTATGACTGCATGTAATGCACTTCCCAAAAATACTGTAATCTTTGAAGATAGTCATATCGGTAGACAGGGTGCTCTTGATAGTGGAGCACATTTGATTCCTATTGAAAATAGAGATGACCTGAATCAGGATAAAATCAATAAGGTTTTCAAAATCTTCTCAACCAAAAGAGTTACAAATATTCCTTGGAAGTCTGATAAAATGAATGTTCTTATTCCGATGGCGGGTGCTGGTACTCGTTTTGCAAATGCTGGATACACATTTCCAAAACCATTAATTGAAGTTGATGGTAAACCGATGATTCAGGTTGTTGTAGAGAACTTGAACATTCAAGCAAACTATACTTTCATCGTTCAAAGAGAACATTATGAAAAGTATAATCTACAATATCTCTTGAATCTGATTGCACCAAATTGTAATATTGTTCAAGTTGATGGATTGACTGAAGGTGCTGCTTGTACAACTTTACTTGCAAAAGAGTTTATCAATAATGATGCTCCCTTAGTGATGGCAAACTCAGATCAGTTTGTTGAATGGAATAGCAACGAATGTTTGTATGCATTTAACGCTGATGGTATTGATGGTGGTATTGTTAGCTTCAAAGCAACTCATCCCAAATGGTCTTACGCTAAAGTTGGTGATGATGGATTTGTTTCTGAAGTTGCTGAGAAGAAACCAATTAGTGATAATGCAACTGTTGGAATTTATTTCTGGAAGAAAGGATCAGACTACGTTAAGTATGCTGAGCAGATGATTGAAAAGAACATTCGTACAAATAACGAATTTTATGTTTGTCCAGTATTCAACGAAGCAATTGGGGATGGTAAAAAAATCCGTATTAAAGAAATTGAAAGGATGTGGGGTATCGGGACTCCTGAAGACTTGAACTATTTCTTGGAGCATTACAAAGGATGAAACTGATCGCTCATAGAGGAAACATTTCTGGACCCAATCCTATTAAAGAAAATAATCCAGAATATATTGACGAAGCATTAAAACTGGGATATGATGCTGAGATTGATGTTAGAGTTATAGACAATAAACTCTACCTTGGACACGACGAACCACAGTATCAAATTGAAATGCTCTGGATTGTTCACCGAAGAGACTTTCTTTGGATACATTGCAAGAACTTAAAATCTTTTGAAGAATTCTCTTCTAGTCCAATAGATTTTAACTGCTTTTGGCATCAAGAAGATTATTTTACTTTAACAAGTAAAAAATATATCTGGACTTATCCTGGACAAGAATATACTAAAAGATCTGTTATCGTTATGCCAGAGAATCATACACCAAAAGATCAATTAAAGGATTTGTCAAAACTAAACTGTTATGGAATTTGTTCAGACTATGTTGGAGAAATTAACTAATGTATAAAGGAAAGAAAATTATTGCTTGTTCTCCTGTCGGAAGAAAGGAGTCTATGAAATGTTTGTTTAAGGAAATTCTTAAGCACAGACATGTTATTGATGAGCACCATCTTTGGGTTAATACTGTTGTAGAAGAAGACCTTAATTACATTAACGAATACGCAGAGAAGAATTCTGACTTTGTTACTTTGAAGTACGGGTGTGATGAACTAGATCCAAAACAAATGGGTAGAGCTCATAATGTAAAAAGATTTTACAATTATTGTGTAGAACCAGATACCTTATATTATAAAGTTGATGATGATATTATCTTTATTGAAGACGGTACATTTGAAAAACTTGCACAATACAAAATTGACAATCCAGAAACTTTCTTAGTATACCCAACAATTATTAACAACTATTGGTGTACTCATTTCCTTAGAAAGTATGATGCGATTGATGTTCCAGAGTGTGTTGTATGTGATAAGACATGGTATCCCGACTTTGAAAAAGCAAGAGATTTGATGAAGGCTTGCTCTGGAACCATGAGTGACAATCTTGACGAACCAAAACCAAGAGATTATATTCCAGAGAATAGGATTATGAGTCCTCTATATTGGTCTGATCCTAACTTTGCTTATGAAATTCTGAACAATACGTATGATTATATTGTTGAAGATAAACTATCCGATTTAGACATTCCGAATATTGTTCTTGATTATGAACCAGTCTCTATTAATTTTGTAATGTGGTCTGGTGAAGATTTTGCAAAATTTGATGGTAATGTAAGGTCCGTTGATGATGAACCTTGGTTATCACTTTTCTATCCTCTCAAATATGATTTGAAGAATGCTATTGTTGGTGACACTCGTACAGTTCACTATGCTTATTGGCCACAGAGACAATATCTGAACAATACGGATATTTTAAGTAAGTATGAAAAACTATGATTATCTGATTGTTGGTTGCGGTCTTTTTGGATCCACTTTTGCAAGACTTGCCACAGATGCTGGTAAGTCTTGTCTTATTATTGATAAGAGGGATCACATCGCAGGTAATTGTTATACAAAGAATATTGAAGGAATTAATGTTCATAGATATGGTGCTCATATCTTCCATACAAGTAACAAAGTTGTTTGGAATTTTGTGAACAGATTCGCTGAATTTAATAACTACATTAATTCACCAAAAGCAGTTTCAAAGGGAAATCTATATTCTTTGCCATTTAACATGAATACATTCTATGAGATCTGGGGAACTAGATCTCCTGAGAATGCAAAAACAATTATTGAATTGCAGAGTTTCAAGGGTAAACCGACAAACTTAGAAGAGCAAGCGTTATCTTTGGTTGGAAAGGATATTTACTATAAACTGATTAAAGAATATACTGAGAAGCAGTGGGGAAAGAATGCAAAGGATCTTCCAACTTTTATTATTAAAAGACTTCCATTAAGATTTACTTTTGACAACAACTACTTTAATGACATATATCAAGGTATTCCAATTGGTGGATATACTCAAATGTTTGAAAAGATTCTTGATGGAATTGATGTAAAACTATCCACAGATTACTTTGAAAATAAAGAATACTTTGATTCAATAGCAGATAAAATTGTCTATACTGGTTGTATTGATGAATTCTTTGACTATGAATATGGAAAACTTGAATACAGATCTTTGAAGTTTAAAGATAATATTCTTGAGGAAGAAAATCATCAAGGAAATGCTGTTATAAATTATTGTGATGCTTATGTTCCATATACAAGAATCATAGAACATAAGCATTTTGAGAAAACGAAGACTGAAAAGACAGTTATTACATACGAATATCCAAGTGAATATACTGAAGGGACAACACCATACTATCCAATTAACAGTAGTCGCAATCAAAAAATATACAAAAGATATATTGAAAGAACCAAAGAATTGACAAAGTATATATTTGGAGGTAGACTAGCTGAGTATAAGTATATGGACATGCATGTAGTTATTGAATCTGCTATGAACAAATTTAATAGTTCTATGAAAGTAATATCATGAAGGTAGCGTTGTGTTTATCTGGTCAACCTAGATTTGTAAAAGAGGTTGCACCATATATCGTTGAAAATCTGTGTCAGGGATATGATGTAGACGTATTCTTTCACCTGTGGTTTGATGAAGACCTTCAAACAAAACCATATAAGTATGGTGGTGCAGGTGGATGGGAGAATCAAAGAATACCTTCAACTGCTATTGACGACGCTCTAAAAATTTATGGACCAAAACTTTACAAGGTAGAAAAGAGTAAAGTCTTTAAAGATTCTACTATGAAGACTGATTATTCTTATTATCCTAACGGAGATTTGGTTCCTTGGTCCAAGCATTGGAAAGAAGAAAAAGAACCTAACTACATTCCAAGAATTGTTAATAATTGGATGTCATATCATTATGGATTGAATCAAGTCAATCTTTTGAGAAAAGAATATGAATATGCTAATGACTTCAAGTACGATTGGGTTGTAAAGTGTAGAACTGATTCAGTAGTTCAGAATAAAATTCGCTATGAGGAATATGATCCAAGTGTTGTTAATTATCCAGGTTGGTTAAATCAACCAGATGGTATGATTAATGATTACTTAGATTTTGGTGGACCCAAAGCCATGAATGCATTTATGAGTACTTTCTGCTTTATGGAAAGTCTTCTTGAGAGATGTGATCAAGAGTTTGGAGGTGCGTGGTCAAATGAAATGCTTCATCGTAAAGCATTAGATATTTTTGGGATTGGTCATCAGTCGCATCCGTTTGTTGTTTCTTTACCTAGGTTTTAAATATGTCTAAATTAAAAGTTGTTATTTGGGGTCTACCTTTATACTCTCATACACACTCCTTTATTCACGCAAGTTTCTACAAAGCGTTCCAACACCTTGGACATGAAACTTATTGGTTCCATTCAGGAAACCATCCAGATCCTTCTGTTTTTGATTATTCAAACTGCTTGTTCTTTTCGGAAGGATTTGCTGATGAAGGTATTCCTCTGAATGATACGTCAACTTATTTTGTTCATAATAGTGTAGATCCTTCAAAGTATGTCAATAAAGGATTGAGACTTGTTGATATCCGATTTAATGTAAAAGAGATAAACGATCTTAACTATAGTTTTGTTCTGGATAAGACTAAACTAAAAAATATTGATTCAGTAACACTCTATGATGCAAATGCTGATGATACTGTCCTAGCAGATGAAAAGAAAAAAGGAGTATCTGGATATGAAGCAGTCTACATGATGTGGGCTACCAACCTTCTTCCAGAAGAATTTAATTTTGAAGATCGTTTCTTGAAGAGGGATAATAAGTTTTACTTTGTAGGAACTCTTGGTGGAAGTCCTGCTCTTGAAATGCAAAAAGTAGTTACTACTCTCCAGCAACTTAATATTGAGTTTGTTAATTTTAATCCATGGCAAACTCCTCTCAATTTTGAGCAAAACATGGAATTGATGAAGAAGTCAGTTATCTCACTAGATGTACGAGGTAGTGATTCATATCACACCAATTCTGGTGGATTGCTAGAGGTTAATGGAAAACCAGTTACAGGTGGTAACCATAAAAAAATTGGCTATATTCCTTGCAGACTTCTTAAACAGATTAGTTATGGTAGGATGCCAGGAACTAACTCTACTGCAGTCAGGGATCTTTTGGGAGACTATGTAATCTATAATGACGATGAATCTCAATTACCAATTGATTGTTTGAGATTTGAAAAAAATCCAAATAACGATCTTGTGTACGAAGCGATGAAGCACGTTCAAGAAAATCATACTTTCATAAACCGTGCAAATGCACTCGCTAAAATTTTTAATAAGGAGGTTTGAAAATGTCAGTAACTTTAGTAACCGCTCTTTACGATATCAAACGTGATGTTGAAGGTGACGGTAGAACTTTTGATGAATATCTTTCCTGGTTTGGAGAGACTTTAAAAGTTAAGTCTCCTATGGTAATTTTTGTAGATGAGTCTTTGAAAGATTTTGTAGAGAAGCATCGGAAAGGTCTTCCTACAAAAGTAATCACACAATCACTTGAAGAAGTACCTTACTACTCTTTGAATGATAGAATTCAAGAAGTCCTATCTGATGAAAACTATAAAGCAAAGATTGGTGCTCCTCAAAGAGTTGAGTGTAACATGAGTCTTTATAATGTTATTATTTACTCCAAGTTCCCTTGGGTTAAGAGAGTGATTGAAGAAAATCCTTTTGAATCTGAATACTTCATGTGGATGGATGCGGGACTATCCAGGTTCTTTGAACAACATGGCGTTACAACTCAGAGACCATATCCATCCGAAGATGCTGTACAAACTTTGCTGGACAATAAGGATAGTGTTTTGATTCATGCTTCTATGTCATATTATCCAGATATAGTAAATGCTGAATTCTGCCCAGAGGAGTATTTCTGGGATGCAAGGACTTGGATTATGGCAGGACTTTGGGGTGGTGGAGCAGAAGTTCTTACCAAGTTTTGTGATATGATGGATGAGGTTCTTCAGGAGAAGATGCTGAAGAATGGTGTGATTAATAATGAGCAGAATGCTATGGCATATCTGTATAAGAATAATGATGATATGTTTGCAGTTTTTGAAAACTATGCACACATGCATCGTCAATATGAGATTATCGCGGAGCTTGCAAAATGAAGTTAGCATTAGTCGGTCCAGGTATTATGCCCATTCCTCCTGATGGATGGGGTGCTGTTGAGAGTCTTATCTGGGACTATGCTTTAGAACTGGAAGAACTTGGTCATGAGGGAACGATTGTTAACACTCCAAATGCAGATGAAATCATTCAGTATCTAAATGAAGATACATATGATTTTGCACATGTCCACTATGACGTATTCTACCCAATCATGGATAGAATCGCTGCTGAAACTGACATTCCAAAGTTAGCAATCAGTAGTCACTATCCATATATTGATCAACCACATATGCATCGTCGTGATGGATATGATCGGGTATTTGATTGGATTACTAAAAACAAGCGTTATTATATTTTCTGCATCTCTAAAAAAGATTATGAAACGTTTAAGAATGCTGGTGCAGATGAAAGTAGACTTCTCCTATCAGAGAATGGTGCAAACCATAAACGATTTACCTATCGTAGTGAAGCAGTAAAACCAGATCGTTCTTTGTATCTTGGTCAGATTTATCATCGCAAGAAACAATGGTTGTACCAAAGTATTGATTCAATTGACTACGTTGGTCAGAATACTGGTGCTACTTCATTTGATCCAAAGATCAATTATCTTGGTGAATGGACTGATGAATATAAGCGTGAACACTTTACTGACTACGGTAGTCTTGTACTCCTCTCAGATGGTGAGAATGGGACACCTTTGGTTGTAAAGGAAGCGATGGTAAATGGGTTGGGTGTAGTTATTTCTAAGTATGCTGCACACGATCTTCCAGAAGGTCTTCCTTTTGTAACTGTTATTCCTGATGATAAGTTAGAAGATATTCATTTTGTTGAGGAAAAGATCAAAGAAAATCGTGAAACCTCTATTGGTATGCGTGATGAAATCAGACAGTTTGCTGTAGATAATTTCTCTTGGGAAAGTCTTGTAAAACTGTACGCTCAAAATATTGAGAAGATGGAAGCAAATGCGAATTAGTATTATTGGTCCTAACACCCCTATTCCTCCAGTAGGATGGGGTGCAGTAGAATCACTTATATGGGATATGAAACTAACTCTGAATAGCATGGGACATGATGTTCAGATTATTAATATTGGTGATCCTCATCAGATCATTAATATGATCAATCAGTTTCGTCCTGATTTTGTTCACATCAACTATGATGACTGGGTTCCTCTTTATCCTTATATTCAATATCCTTGTGCAGTAACAACTCACTTTGCTTATATTGAGAGACCTGAACTTATGGGTCCATATAAGCAAAGAGTGTTTGATCAGTTTACAAAGATTAAACCAAATGTCTTTGGATTATCTGATGGTATTAATCAGATCTATAATAATCTTGCTGGTATTCCAAAAGAGAGATTGTATCTAAATCCAAACGGTGTGAATGGTAAGATCTTCAAAGTTGCTTCTAAACCAGAGTATTCTGATAGGAGCATTTATCTTGCTAAGATAGATCATAGAAAGAGACAATTTCTCTTTCAAGATATTCAATCTCTATGGTATGCTGGTAATATTGCAGACAATAGATTTGATACTTCTAAGAATTATCTTGGTGAATGGGATAAAGAAACTCTTCGCAGAAACCTGACTAAGTATGGAAATCTTGTTTTGCTTTCTGATGGTGAAGCACACCCATTAGTCTGTCCAGAAGCATTTTCTGCTGGTCTTGGGGTCGTTGTAAGCGAGTGGGCAACTGCTAACCTTGACTTAGATAAAAAGTTTATTACAGTAATCCCTGAAGATAAAGTATCTGATACAAAATTTGTAGAGGAAAAGATTATTGAGAATAGGGAATACTCAATTAAAAATAGAGAGGAAATTCTAGACTATGCAAAAGAGTTTGAATGGTGTAGAATGTTGAGTAAGTATTTTCTTCCAAATATACAAAGAGTCATTCATGGATAGAGAGAAAAACAAATCAGTATATAAGTTAAAGAACTTTGGTCCTGTATATTGTATTAATCTTGATGGTCAACCAGAAAGATGGGAATACATGGAGGACCAATTTAAATATTGGGAATTATCAAATTACGAACGTATCTCTGCATATGATGGTAGAGAGGATGATCTAAGTGATATTATTACTGGTAGATATCCAGATAATATGACTTCTGGTGAGATTGGATGTATAACATCTCATTTGAAAGCCATAAAGCATTATCTTGAGACATCTGATTCTCCATATGCAATCATGATGGAGGATGATTGTAACTTAGATCTGGTGAGGTTTTGGAATTTTAGTTGGGATGATCTCTACGCACATTTTCCATATGACTATGATGTGGTTCAGCTTGCAATTATTTGCACAGGAGATCTTCATGTCAGACTTCATAAGAGATTTGTAAATGACTTCTCTACTGCATGTTATGTGATTAGTCGTTATCATGCGGAAAAACTTGTGCGTCTTCACTGTCGTGGAGAGAAGTATAAGTTGGATCAAGGAGTCAAACCTCGCCCTGTTGCTGATGACTTGATCTATAACTCTGGAAATACATTTGCAATTCCTTTGTTGATGTATAAGATTGAGTTGGGATCTAGTATTCACCCAGAACATATTGATGCTTTCCATAGAGGAAATCATGATGCTCTATGGAATTACTGGCAACAAGTTAGTGCTAGTATAGATGTTAAAGAAATCATGGATTATGATCCCTATCTTGGTCGGGTAACCGAACCATCTCAGAAGCAAGAAGAGTCTTGACATGATCCCAAAGAGAATGTTAAAATGGTTAAACGAAGACAAGTTAAGTCTTCTTTCATCTGCGGGTAACCATTCCGCAAGTAAATTTACGAGGTATTAATTAAATGATTAAATCTGCAATCGCAGCTGTTGCTGCTGCTCCTTTCCTTGCCACCGCTGCTTTCGCTGGTCCTTATGTGAATGTTGAGGCTAATGCTGGTCTGACTGGTTCTGACTACGTTGGCACCCTGACCGAAGCACATATCGGTTACGAAGGGGCTCTGAGTGAAACCGTTTCTGGTTATATTCAAGCAGGTCCTGCTCTGTCCACTCCTGAGGGTGGCGATTCTAAAGTCAAGGTTTCTGGTAAGGCTGGCGCTTCCGTCGCTGCTACCGAGAACCTGAGCGTTTATGGTGAGTATTGGTTCTTGACTGGTGATGACCTGACCTCCAACATCAAGGCTGGTGTGAAGTACACCTTCTGATTTGTAAGTATTAATACTTAATTAAGTCAGGACTTTCTAACAAGGGTGGGTTTCCACCCTTGTTTTTTCTTTAGATTTGCTATATAATTGTGTAACAGTTCTTTACAAAGGAATTATGACTGTAACTAAAAATGAATTTGGTCAGATGAATATGTTTGCCAAAGAACCTTCCATGTATATGACTAAGGAAGATCTTGAGCGTTATGGTATTGAACCCTACGCTGAGAAAGCAGAAAAAATGAATGGTCGTTGGGCTATGATTGGAATCGTTGCTGGTTTCCTCTCATATGCTTTGACAGGTAACTTTTTCTTTGGTGTGGTTTGAGACTTGACAATGACTTCACTTTTGTTTACAATGACATCAGTTGCCTTCTTCGTACTACTGGCAGCATCCGTTGAAAAACTTTGCGAAACTTACTAATGACAGTCTTTAATGTTACTCTCCAGTCTCCCGACGGCACCGAAACCATTATTCAGTGTCCTGATGATCAGTACATTCTTGAAGCAGCAGAAGAAGCAGGTGTTGACCTTCCTTCTTCATGCAAAGCGGGCGCTTGTTCTGCTTGTGCAGGAAAACTGATCTCTGGCACCGTTGATAATGAGGAGCAGTCGTTCCTTGATGATGACCAGATTGCTGATGGTTGGGTGCTGACTTGTGTGGCATATCCCACCAGCGATTGCGTAATTCTGACTGAGCAAGAGGAGAACCTGTGACGGCAATTGAACCATCTTCTGTCGCTATGCTGGGTCAGTTTGCTATTGCTCTTGAAAAACTTAACTGGGATCGTAATGATGAACTCTCAGTTGAGATTGGTGGAGTAGCAGTAACAGGAACTGCTACTCATCCAGATGCAAATCCAAAATGGGCAAAACCATATGGAACTGTTACTTATCAAAATGATGCTTTTATTGTAATCAAAAATAAGTCAAGGAATCCTATGATTCCTTCTCAACCCAATCCTGATCTCAAACAAAAACATCCCTATCAAGGAGAAAACAAATGAACGAAAAAGCAGAACGTATTAATGGTTGGGCAGCGATGATCGGTATTATTGCTGCGATGGGTAGCTATGCTGCTACTGGTCAAATTATTCCAGGTATTTGGTGATGTTGTTGTTAGCATCAATGTTACTGGGAATGTGGATATTCATCATCGCCCTTGGTAATAATGGTGCTGACGATGATGATGACTTTGGCGGGGGTAAAATGATCCCCGCTTATAATCCAATTAACTAATATGATAGAAGTAAAAATGCGTAAAGAACAGTATCAAGTCCCTCAAGTAGAATTTGTTTTCCGTGAGAATGGAGAGTTTGTTGCTACACCATCCCTGGATCTCTTCAGCGGTAAGCGTGTGGTTATTTTTAGTCTACCTGGTGCATTTACTCCTACTTGCAGTGCTTATCAACTCCCTGGATTTGAGGAACGATTTGAAGAGTTTGTTCAACTTGGGATTGATGATATTTACTGCATCTCTGTTAATGATGGCTTTGTGATGAATGCCTGGGGCAAAGACCAGGGTATTGAGAAAGTAAAACTTATTCCAGATGGAAATGCTTACTTCACCCGTAGCATGGGTTATCTGGTTAGCAAATCTAACCTTGGTTTCGGTGAGCGTAGTTGGCGTTATGCTGCTGTTGTTGATAACGGACTTATTGAAAAGATCTTCGTTGAAGAAGGTTTCCGTGATAACGCAGACACAGATCCCTATGAAGTATCAACTCCAGAAAATGTTCTGCAGTATGTCAAATCTACAGTAAGAGAAACTGTTACTGCTTGAACGTAATCAAAGCACTCCGAAAGGGGGTGCTTTTTTATAAATATTGTGTGTTTTAAGTAATATCCAATGACTCTAGATCTTCATAACTTTTTTAAGTATTATGATGAGAAGAACTCCAATCATGTAGCAGCGGTTCAGTGGTTGGAAGATAATCTTCCTGAGGAATTTTTGGATGATTCACAATCCGATTGGGTAGGAATTTTTAGAACAAAACCCCCTGCACCTGCGGTTCTTGACGTTCCTTATTTCAATCAGGTAGATAACTACAGAGATGCACATAGAACTTGTAACAGTTCATCGTGTGCTATGTGTCTTGCTTTCCTCAAGCCAGGAAGCATCAAAGGTGATGATGAGTATGTCAAGAAAGTATTTGAGATTGGTGATACAACCGACCACGCAGTTCAAACAAAAGTTCTTGCGGGTTATGGAGTTAAGTCTCATTTTAGCTACAATCTTTCCTTTGCTGATATTGATAAGAGCCTTGATAGAGGGAAGCCTGTTGTTATTGGCATTCTCCACAGGGGTTCTTTATCTGCTCCTACTGGCGGTCACATGTGTGTAGTAATTGGTAAGACTCCAGATGGAAAGGGATACTATGTTAATGATCCATATGGTTCTCTCAACGATAACTATAGTGGTCCAGTAACAAATGGTAAGAAGACCATTTATACTAAAGCAGTATTAAAGCACCGTTGGTGTCCAGGAGGTAATGATGGGTGGGGAAGGATCTTCGCCTGAGTTTAAAAAGAAAATTCTGGAAGAGGTGAAGAAACTCACGGACCAAGGTAAACACAAAGAAGCATCAGAACTTTTTAACATATACTTTCCAAATATAGGAGGACAAGATGGCAAGAGTTGATTTACATAACTTTTTTCAATATTATGATGAGAAGAACCCTAACCACGTCAAAGCAGTTCAATGGTTAGAGGATAATCTTCCAGTTAAGTATCTAGAAGATGATATTGATTGGGCAGAACTTTATAGAGGTAATAAAGCAGGGTCTACTGCAGCTGCACCTGCAGGAGATGTATGTCCTCATTGTGGCAAGTCTCTGGGAAAGTAAGTGGGGGTAGTGGTGCTACCGCTGCCCCTGGTGATGTTCCTGCGAGCGGTCTGAAGTTAATCAAAGAGTTTGAAGGATGTCACTTATCTGCTTATCCAGATCCTCTATCAGGTAACCTACCAATCACTATTGGTTGGGGATCCACCCGTAAGAAGGATGGTTCACCATTCAAGATGGGTGATAAGATTACTCAAGCAGAAGCAGATGAACTTCTGATCAGTCAATGCAAGAGTCAGTTTATTCCAGCACTTACTAAGATTCCACACTGGAATGAAATGAGTGATGGTAAGCGTGGAGCACTTCTAAGTTTTGCTTATAATCTAGGAGCAGGGTTCTACGGTGGTAGCAATTTTAATACAATTACTCGCGTTTTAAAGAACAAAGAGTGGGACAAGGTTCCTGATGCACTTTATCTCTACCGCAATCCTGGTTCTAATGTAGAAGCAGGTCTTGCACGTAGAAGAAAAGCAGAAGGTGAATCTTGGAAGAAGGGATAGAATAAATACCCATAGATCTGATCTTTGATCTTAACTGGTCTGGGTTAACATAAAATAAAGTCCTCTGGACTTTGCGATTACTTTACTTTTCATACTTCGGTTTGTTTTGTTTAGTCACACAAAGTACAGAGGATTTTTATGTCTACGAAAAAAGTACTTGCTGCTGCAGGTGCGCTTGCGTTTGGTTTAAGTCCAACAGCAGCACTGTCGCACACTAACTCTATTGGTTACGTTGGAGATGGACAAGGTGGTATTACCTTCTGGTATGGTTCTTGGCACAGTGGAACCACATTTAATGAAGCTGAAATTAGATTGGATGGTATTAATGGAACAACTTATGGTCCTACCATCACACAGTTTGACTTACTTCAAAATTCTACACCAGCGGGATTGATTCCTGGCACGAACTACTTTACATCGGATGGAACACAACTTGTTCCTTACGATACTAATATTCAAACATCATATACTTGGCAGGGTGTAACCTTCACTGGTCTTGCTGCAGGTGATTATCTCTTCACCTATATTCCTTTGGGAGATGCTCAGTCATATGACCCAAATGCATTTCCAACCCAAGACTGGGAACCTATGGATCAAATTATTCGTAGTTCCACAGTAACTCTTTCATCTGCAATTCTTTCTGGTGATGCTAATGGAAATGGTATCCCAGACGTTCAAGAGTTTGGAACACCATCAACACCAACAGTAGTATCTTCTGCTGCTGGTGCTGATATCGTTACTACCAGCACTTCTTCTGGTAGCAGAACAGTAACTTCCACACAGGATCGTTATGTGTTCAATACAGCAGGTGATACAAGAACATATTATAGAGATACTGTTACCACAACTATTCCTACAACTACAACGGTAACTTCCACAACCCCAACAACAGTTGATACTTATAGTGATGGTTCAACTGTAACAACAAACGGAACAACCACCACCACTTCATCAACTGCTGATTCTGGTGCTGGAACTTCCGTAGTCACAGAATCAACTGTTCCTGTATGGGTAGAGACAAGAACGTATGATGTTCAAAGAACTGCATATGCTCCTTCTGGTGCTGCTCCAACAGTAGTTCATACGCATAGATACACACCAACTGAAAGTGGCAATACTCAAAAAGTAAATCACCACACCACTACTGGAAAAACAACACCAACGGTAAGAACTGTAACTACAACAGCAGTTTATACAAAGGTTTATACTGATGGTTCACCAGATACAGTTACAACAGATCCATCTGTTATTACATATGAGCACAGCACTTCTTATGCAGAAACATATGCATCCAGAGATTACTTTGGAAGGATTGATCAGTTAGAAACACTTGATAAAGTTAGTGTTGCTTCTAATCGTTTGCTGAATCATCTCCCATCAAGAACTAATCAGAAGGTTAGGGTCTTCAATAACAACAGACTTATGTGGTCTACTGTTGATGGATATGATGCATTCACTTCATCTTACGGCGGTGGACTTGAGATTGACCTCAGCAAAGGTTGGACTATCGGTGGACAATACAATACATTAAACACCAAACTGAATGGTACAGATAGCACCTCAAACATGAACAGAGAGCACTTCGGTGTCTTCAATTCATTCCACGGTAAGCATCTGTCACTTATCACTAACGGTGGATTATCAAACGATAAGTATAACTATTCTAGAAATGTTGAAGGTGTATTCAACAATAACGGTAGAACTGATGGACAACAGTGGTGGGTAAACAATAGATTGTATGCACATCTTGGACGTAATGTTCATCCATTTATTGGACATACTATTCGTAACGTAAAGAGAGATGCGTATGTTGAAACTGGTGATCCAAGATCTGCAAGAACTGTTGCTGCATTCAACAATACAACAAATGTTGGTGAAGCAGGACTTAGACTTGAAACCAGATTTGGTGGTAAGAAAGGTGATCTGATTGGTATGAGTGTTGAAGGATCTTATGCTACCGACAATTCTTATGAAGTTCTTTCTGCGATTGATGTCAACAAGGTCGTATTTGTTGAAGGATCTCACAGTTCATATGATGGTATGACTAACAATTCTGTTGCTGCAAAAGTCAAATTTAGATTCTGATTTATCTAAATATCTTAGACTTCATCACAGATAGGACTGATGAACAAACAAAAGGAAAATAAGATGTCAACATTGATTCGTATTTTAATTTTGAGTTGGTCCGCTGCACTTCTTACCGCAAGTTATGCTGGGGCTCTGTCTAAGATGGACCCCACATTTATTGCGACGGTCTTCACAGCATCTGCTGCTACTTTCGGTATCAATACTATGAAGAAGGGTGGTGATGATGACGATGACCACAAAGAAGAAGCACCAAGAAGAACTGAGTTTGTGGAATCTCCACATAGACCTTCTCCAGAACCAGTAGTTTCTGTAGAAGAAGTTGCTTCGGTTCAAACACCTTCATCGCTTGAAGAAAGAGTTGAAGCACTTGAGTCTGCAGTAGATGAGGAGAGACCTACTTATTCAAGAGGTGATCTCTGATGGCTAAGTCCGCTAACAAAGGTAAAAAAGGTTCTGCTGGTAATAAAAAGCAGAACCAAGGTAATGCAACTGCCAAAAAGGCAAAAAATGGAGGAAAGAAAAAGTGATTTTGATTGATGTTTTGATTGCTGGTAATGTAATGATTGGTCCTAATTTATGTCAGGCTGATCTAATATACCAAGACCAACTTTATACGGTCGAATACAAATGCCAAGAGAATGGAATACTCCCAAGAGGGAGTGTTGGAATGCTCCCATTCATCAAATCTTAAAAGCAATTGATAACCACACTCGTCTCTTCATGGAGACGGGTGATTTTTGGCATGAAGAGCAAGCAGAAATGTTACGAAAGTATGTCAAGGATTTAAAAGTTTGGATACATAAACAAGAAGGATGGTGGAATGAATGAAAAAATTCCTTGCAACGATTGGTTTATCTCTTAGTTTGGCATCTCCCGTATTTGCTAATTCATTAGAACCAAAACAACCAACTGTAAAACCATACAGCCTAGCAGCGATGGGTTGTATGATTCTTTTAGAATGCACAGAAGGAGTTGAAAAACTGACTCCCGATTCTGAAGTCTTTAAGAAAGAAGGATTTGATCCTTTCAGAGAAGAGATTGTAAGAATTATTGCAGCACTAAACAAACTTGAAATTGGAGTTTATCTTGCTCCTGACAGATATTTTACTCCAAGAACTGTAGGACTTTATAAACCAAACTACAACCGTTTCTTTATTAATGAGAAATTGGTAGGTGATGAAAGAGAGTTTCTTGGAACTTTGAGACACGAAGGTTGGCACGCAGTTCAAGATGCTATGGGTGGTGGATTAGAGACATCATTCATGGCTCAGGTTCATCAGGACTCTGAGATTCCTGCTTGGATTATGAAGAACACTAGACTCACATATGAATCAATCGGTCAAAGTCGTGCTGTTCCTTGGGAAGCAGATGCAAACTGGGCAGAAGAACAACTTAACCAGACTGCAAGATACCTTGAAATGATAGCACAAGGTCCTTTATGGGAACAAGTTGAACCGACTCCTATGACTAAAGAATGGTTGATTGGATGCAACTGGATGAAACCGCAAGATGGTTTGTATCCATATTATCCAAATAAGAAAGCACAAATGTGTGTAGAGGGTAAATATTGACAAAATCTAAATAATCACTTATAATGCTTACAACCCACCCCACAAAGGTGGGTTTTATATTATGAGATATTGAAGTGACAATTAGAGCCGTGGAGATTGCCCTCTGAGAGGAGGGTGTACCCCTTTCTCTATACGGATGTAGAGTTCAATTAAATTTAGTGCAACAATTCTTTACTGTAGCCATGCCCCTTCTGGCAGCGGTTACAACCAATGCGGCAACACTGCCATTCGTCAACTACAAGATGCAAGGACCACCTCCTGTTCTTGAATTGCTCAAGAATTTTAATCTTGTAGATGAAGAGAAGACAGCGACCAAAGAGGTTGCTCCCGAAAAGCCAAAAGAGTTAAGGCTAATTTGTAAAGGGTGTAATGAAAATGAGAATGTCACCCTGGCGTTTTTCCAGGATCGTGGTATTAAAGACAGAAACGCCCTTGCTACCATCATGGGTAACATTAAGCAGGAATCTGGATTCGTGCCTAATATCTGTGAAGGTGGTGCAAGGACCAGTTACCATGGCTGCGGACGTGGCTATGGACTGATCCAATGGACATCTGCCAATCGTTATTATGGATTGGGTGATTTTGCCAAGAAGTATGAGGGTAATCCTTCTACACTTCCAACGCAACTTCGCTATCTAACAAATGAAGTTCAGTGGCAACGTATCGAAAATCAAATGAAAACTCCTGGTAAGTCGATCAACCGCTACATGAACTATGCGTACAGTTGGATTGGTTGGGGTATTCATGGTGCCCGTACACATTATGCACATGAATATGCTAACAGAATGATTACGGTAGAAATTTGATACAATAAAATAATAAATAGAGGGGAGTGTTGCTACTCTCCTTTTTTTATGTTTAATTTTAACTTCGGAAAGAAGAAACCAGATAAGAAGCAGATAATAATTATAAGCGTAGTATTAAGTGCTATCGTAGCAACACTCTCACAATGCACAGGAGTGTCCTCAGAGCGTCTCTGGGACCTCTTAGACGAACTCCAAAGGAACGTATTCCCTCAGACCATAATCAACGATATCCTGCTTCAAGACCCTGGTGTGGTGGACAGGAGAACCAAAAGGGATGTGGACAAAGCGATCAGAGACTATGAACGCTTGACAGGGGACTCTGCTGACGTTAGAATACCTTTGCCACGGTTGATAGAGAAAGCTCCAGATAACTCTGAAGCTCAGAAACTATTAGGTGGTGAAATGCGTCTATGTGCTCCTTGGGTTGAAGATTGTATTTTAAATGATTGAAACTATTATTGCTGGACTCACTTGTGGTATTGCCACATTCTATGGTATTGGAGATGGATTCCATGGACAAACAACCGCGAATGGTGAACGGTTTAATGCTTATCGTTGGACTGCAGCTCATCCTTATCTTCCTATGGGTACAAAAATTAGGGTGACTAATCAGGACAATATGAAACAGGTTATTGTTCGCGTAAATGATCGTGGTCCATATTCACATGCAGATATTGATTTGAGTTACGCTGCATTTGCTCATATTGAATCTACCCGTAAGGGAAATGCTACTGTTTGTTGGAGGGTTGTAGGTTGAAAAAATTTCTAATTTCTGCTATACTGCTATTAACTTCTCCTGTATTTGCACAAGAGAATAATACATATCGTCCATTCCGATATGAAACTGCTTGTATGATAGAGAGAGGTCTTGCGACCTATCCTGATACTTGTGTTGTAATTGAAACCCGTGAAAAAGGTGGAGCACTACGCACACGTAATATCTTCTCAAATAAGCATGGTCTCACTATCAAGGGTCGCTTTGATAAAGAGAAAGGATACATGACTTGGGATAGTCATAATAAGTTTGAATATAAATGGGAGTATAAGATCGGTGGTAATGGCGATCTTGGAGCCTGGACTTACGTAATGCCTGGTTTTCTTGTTCAAAACGTTTCTTGGGATTAATCAAATGAAAAATTTTATGATTGCTACACTCGCACTCTTTCCTCTGAGTGTTTCTGCTGCTCCGTATGATGATACAGTAACCTTTAGTGCTTCTGCTGTTTGTGCTGAATTGACTGGTACACAAAATCCTACAAAAAGTAGTGATGAAGATTGGCAGAATTATTTGACATGTGTTCAAGCAATGCACTACTTTAATACAAAGTACTGATGTCTGAATTCAACTGGGGTGTTTTTATCATTCTTTCGTGTGGTCTAGCATTTACTGCGTGGATAATTTACTATATACTTCGGCTAGCATACGAGGAAATGAAAGATGAAACACCTCAGTCTGATTCTGTCCCTGACGAGTCTGAGCATTAGTGCTGCGATTGGTGTTGGAGCATATATCACCTATCAGAAAGCACAGAAAATTTTAGATAACCCAGAAGAGTTTGTTGGAAAGGTTGTTGATAGACAAGTTCAAAAAGCATTTGAGAAACTACCTATTCCTGGTCTTCCAAAATTTAAAGGTGGTATTGGTGAACTAAATACAGGGAATATTAAGTTTCCTTTCTAATGGCAGATAAAGATCCGTATATTTACAGAATTAAATCGGTAGGTAGAGTTGTAGATGGCGACACTATTGACGCTGACATTGATTTGGGGTTTGATATTAGTCTCACTAAGCGAATTCGTTTGGCGGGTATTGACACACCAGAAAGCAGAACAAGAGACCTCGCAGAAAAAGCATTAGGTCTTGATGCAAAAAATTGGTTAAAACATATGCTTCATGATGCATATGATATTATTATTCGGACTGAGAAACCAGATAGTACAGAAAAATACGGAAGAATTATCGGTAATCTTTATATTAATGGTGAAGATGAATCACTAAACAATAGAATGATTACTGAAGGATATGCTCTTCCTTATGATGGTGGAACCAAAGACAAAGATTGGGAACCACTTAAAGAAATCAGAAGAAGGAATGGAACTCTGGTAGAATGAAACTCTTTTTCTTAGATCTTCTAATAGTTCTAAGATTACTAACAAATGATGGTATAATGCTTGAGAATAGAAGACCTATTCCCAAGAGTCTTGCACCAGAGGTGATTCGTTTTGTTAGGAGACCCGCACGAAGAGGACGTAAAAAATCTTTACAGTTTGATACGTCGTTGTTAAATAGTAAAGATTTGTTTAAGGTGATACAGAATGACTAACTCACCAGCGAAGGAGAAGCGTAAAGAAGATAAAGATAATATCTTCCTTGACATGCTATACAATCTTGTAGTATATCTTCCAGTCTTGGTTATTTCTTGGTTGTGGGAAAAGATTTCAGATTGAAAACTTAGCGGATAATTTCTTAGCAATCTTTTTAGCAGGGGCAAACAGAGGTTTAAATCTCTTTTGCCCTTCTTTTGTGAACTTGTCCGCTATAACATCATCAATAATAATCTTATTATCAATCTCATAAAGAGAATTGATCTCAACTTGGTCACGAATATACTGCTCTACATTATCAACCTGCTCTACAAGTCTTGTTCCATCCGCAGAATATTCAAAGATATCAATATGTCCTCCTTCTGCTAGGACATAATGTAGAACTGGTTTGACTTGTTTGATCTTGACCTTGAACTTCTTTTTCGTTGCTTCTTTGATGAGTGGTTCAGCAGCGTTCTTGATGGCGTTGAAGGTGGTTGTAGCAACCATCGTAGCAGCGGTAGTTACTACTGCGACAGAACCAGCCGTAGCAACAAGAGAAGGATCAGGTAAATTAATATCGACTCCATTAACTGTAAATGTAGGTGGTTTGGTTGTTGGTGGAACTGTAATAACAGGTTCAGGTGGTGGAGTTTGAGCTGCTGGGGGTAGTTGAGGTGGAGGGGTGCTGTCTGGTAATCCTCTAGTTTTTTCTGCTTCCTCTGCTGCTTGTTTTTCTTTATCTGCTCTTACAGCAGCATCAAACTCTTCTTGTGTTGGTACATTAATTACTGGATACTTTATAGATGTATCTGGTGCTTCAAAAACAGGTAATGCTAGACCACGAACAACAGGAACCTCCGCTGATCTAACAACTGGAGGATCTATTGTTGGTATAATTGAGGGACCCTGAATACCAATTTTGGGAATATTATTGGCATTAGTTGCTATATTGGCAATACCGTTGGCATTACTTATTGATGGTATTGGTTCCATTCGGATACCTCACAACTACGTCAGCACAGATTTTGTAGTAGGGACTATCTGGATGAAATGTAATTCCCCCTTTGATTGCTTCACCACACTTCAGTAGCCTAACTAATTCAAAGTCAAGACGTGCTTTATCTGCTTCTGCTTGCTGTCTTTGAATCTCTACCTTTGCTCTCGCTTTGCATAACTCCATCAATCCACCGTCTAAAGGAATGTTGAAACCAGCAGAGACGCCATAGTTACCATTACGGGACGTAAATGTTTCTGGATCTTCGCTACTATTATTACTTCCTAATGCGAAGGGTGAGATACTGAAGGTTGCTCCTTGACAACTGACTCCAGATCCATAGGTGTTGACTGCATATGGTCCTTGTAATACTTGGACAGCCTGATTAGTGACATTACCTGTAGCGGAAGCACTAGGACCAGCGATGTTAGTATTAGAAGGAGCGGGAGCACTTTGCGCAAGAACTGGTAGTGTTCCACATGCAATTACTGCGTAAATACAGAGATGGATGTAGTGGTTGATTGAGTTTCGGTTGTTCGATCTATCCATGTTTCTTTAGCCAATCCAGGTCCGAGGTATGTTTCGCTGAACTGGAAAGGAGCACCTTGATCTATGATCGAATACCCAGCACCACGTTGAGGGACACCAGGGATGTTGATATTTGTTCCAGTTACAGTATAAGATTCACCAGTTGTATATTCAACTTGACGAATAGTTTCTACAATTCTTGTAGTTGATTCTGTTGTAGCGTTGATTGTGCCTCTAGTAAAATTAGGCACAACACTCTCTGCTAGGGCAGGTGAAGAAGTCCCTAGCAGGATCAAACCTGCTAGGAGATATTTCACTTGAATACGCTCAACTCAATCGTTCTTTGACCTGTAGCGGTAGTGCCAGCACCACCAGCAGTTACAGTAGGAACACCAGTTGCGGATAGAGTACCAGCAAGAGTGCCCTTGTCACCACCAGTTTGAGTTACGCTGTCGCCATAGAGATTGGGCGAACCGATTACACCAGCGGTAACTGACTGTGAAGTTACAGGTGTATCAGCAGCGTTGAGACTCTCGCTGAATGAGAATGCCTGACCTGCAGTATTGATATCGTAGGTTCCAGCACCACCTACACCACCAAAGGATGTGGATTGGATGTTAGTTCCTGATACGGAGTATGAAGCACCGATTCGAGTCGATTGAACAGCAGCACCATCAACTTTCAATTGAATAGAATCAGTAATCTTTGATGTAATTTCAGCAGCATTAACAGGAATAGCAAAGAATAACGAAAAGGCTAATAGAAGTCTTTTCATTTTCTTGATTAATAAACACTGGAAGTATTTAGTAAATGCTTCTAAAATAAATATCTAAAAGATTTTTATTTTTGATGGGAACGTTTAGTAAGATAAAAAAATATTCTAAACCTTCTCTTGAGATTAATGAGAAGATAAGGTCTCTTGACCAAGATCTTAAGAAAACTCTTGGGGAAGCAATAGCAAATAGCACTTCAGGTTTATATACGGTTACTGGTTTTGAGCCAGGTGATCCTGCTATTCCCGCAGTTCCAGCAGTTGATCCAACTTATGAAGATGTAACTGGTGGACTTTCTAATCCAGATGATTTTGCGTGGGGTGATCAGGGAGACGGTAGTGATCCTGATGCTGCTGTGGTTATTCCTGATAATTTATACACAACTTATAATGGTGAACAAGTAGCAGCAGCAAGATATATTGAAGGCACATATCCAGATGGTGTAATACCATTGGGATATGTAATTCGTGATGGATGGTTGTCTACAAACTCTGTTGGGTATTTGAGTTCTGGTGGATTTTCTGCCGTTGCTTCTGTTGGAGTTTATGGAAATTATTCTACTGACTTGGGACGAGCATATTTTGACGCATATTATAGATGGCCTTTTCCAGGTAAAATAACAAAGACAATTTATCTTTGGGCTTCATTAGATTGTCTTTCTGGATCTTGTAAGGGAGCATCTCAATATTATCCTTCTGATCGGAGTGCTACATCAACTCCAAAAGCAGATCGTGCTTTATATGCTTATACATTATGGATACCTGCTGATGCTGATGGTAATGTTCTACCAAATAGGTTTCAAACAGATCCAGGGTCTCCAGAAATTCCTGCTGTTCCTGAAGGTCCTCCTAAACCTGTTGTTTTAAGTAGAAATGAATTGGGAGATCCTAATTATTATCCTGGACCTATTCCAAGTCAAATTGTAAGTAAGTGGGGATTAAGTCAAGAAGCTTATAATCAACTAATATCATATGATCCATATACTGGATATGGTGAAAGTGATGCTGAAGAAAGAAAGAGAAACCGTGAAATGCTTGACTTTTTTCTTGGTGGTGGTGCTGGAGATCCTTCTAGTCCAGATGTCCAGAAACAAATAAGAAATTTGAGAAATGCTTTAAAAGGAGTATAAAATGGAAAACAAATATCCAAAACTAACTCTTAAAGATCTTACGCAAGGAGTTAAACTTTCTGCCAAAGAAATATTGGAATATGAAAAAATTATAGAAAAGTTAAATCAAATTGCCGAACAGAATCCGGAGTATATTGACTATCTAAAAGAAAGATATCCCAAGTCTGATCCAAGACTTTCTCAAATTAGATACAAATTGGATGGAATGGCTTCAGCATCAAAAGAATATGTTGATACTCATTTTCCAGAAAACCAAAGATTATTCAATAAAGTTCAGCAAGCAGTTAAGAGAAGTATTAAACTTACTGATCCAAAAACATATAAAAATGTCAAGGATCCTCAAACTGTTTATAAGTTATTGTCTGTTGATTATGTAAATGAGTATGAAAGACCAAAGAGAAAGTTAAAACTTCAAAGTAGAAATAAAAAGACTGCCGCTAGATTTTTAAAGAAACCAAGAATAAAAACAAGATCAGAACTAATTGATGAAAAAATCATACAATTAGAAAAGGATATGAAAAAGACTGGAATGGGGGCTTGACAGGACCAGAACACCGTGCTATGATAAATAGGTAAACAAATGTTACGGAAATCAAGAATTTCTTAACATTGTCCACACCCCAAACCGAGACCTATAGGGTGTATAAATCACGTCTCTCATATCCCCGCTAAGGGTGCGGGGAGCATAGTATCTCCACCATTTCCCTGATGGTCTTACTATCTGTTTAAAACAATGACTGCTACACTTTCACAACAACGACAATCGAATACTTGGGAACAGTTCTGCAACTGGGTTACTTCAACCGACAATCGCATTTATGTTGGTTGGTTTGGAGTCCTCATGATTCCTTGCCTTCTTGCTGCTACGATCTGTTTCATCATCGCTTTCATCGGTGCTCCCCCTGTGGACATCGACGGAATCCGTGAACCCGTTGCTGGTTCACTCATGTACGGAAACAACATCATCTCTGGTGCTGTTATTCCTTCGTCCAACGCAATTGGACTGCACTTTTATCCCATCTGGGAAGCTGCTTCCCTAGATGAGTGGCTCTACAACGGTGGTCCTTTCCAACTGGTTGTCTTCCACTTCCTGATCGGTATCTATGCTTATATGGGTCGTGAATGGGAACTTTCTTACCGACTTGGTATGCGTCCTTGGATTTGTGTTGCCTACAGCGCACCCGTTGCTGCTGCTAGCGCAGTTTTTCTGGTCTATCCCTTCGGTCAAGGATCCTTCTCTGACGCAATGCCTCTGGGGATTTCGGGAACTTTCAACTACATGCTTGTTTTCCAGGCGGAACACAACATTCTCATGCATCCTTTCCACATGTTGGGAGTTGCTGGGGTCTTCGGTGGTTCTCTTTTCTCTGCTATGCATGGATCTCTCGTCACCTCTAGTCTCGTTCGTGAGACAACAGAAAACGAGTCCCAGAACTACGGTTACAAGTTCGGACAAGAAGAAGAGACCTACAACATCGTTGCCGCACACGGATACTTTGGACGACTGATCTTCCAATATGCTTCGTTCAATAACTCCCGTTCGCTGCACTTCTTCCTCGCTGCTTGG
>Ga0222714_10001203_pt1 | contig 29332 bp, 40 predicted proteins | sample C33_3DmetaG_FD_165048 | JGI IMG/M metagenome (GOLD analysis project Ga0222714, IMG submission 165048) | Estuarine water microbial communities from San Francisco Bay, California, United States - C33_3D | ecosystem: Environmental > Aquatic > Marine > Unclassified | place: USA: California... | reverse complement strand
AGAGGGTAAATAACCCTCTTTTTTCTTGCTTTAAATTGTTTTATTTCTTATATTTATAGATATAAGTAGGGTATATGGCAGATTTTGTGTTTTATGAAGAAGGTTGGAACATACGGGAAAGAGAAGTACACGAAGGGGGAGCTAGCACAGCTGTCTCGTCGTCGCATGGTACAGAAGGACCATGGTGATGATTCTACATATACTAGAAAAAGTAAGCACAAGGACGATTGGGATAACTGGCATCCTGATTTTGGTTTTTAATATAAAATAAAAGTTATGAGTGATACAGTAAAAAAGTATTTTGAAATGGTAGAAGATGGACATGTCTTCGAACCATTGGAGAAGGGAAAGTCATTTTTACAAGGGCAATTTTTAGAATGGTTATTGAATAAACCTGAATATACTGAATTAGAATTAATAGAGACTGTGGCAAATATTGCGCGACATTACCCAGACGCATCACCCACTCTTATTTTGCAACTTGCAAAAGATGAACTTTCTGTAAAAAAAGTTTGCGATTAAAAAATTAGTTCGTATATTATAGTTATATGAATATTAGTCTTCCGTACAATCCCACTCATCCACCTGAGTGGCTTGAAAAATATTTCAAGAAGAATTACTACAAAAGACCGTATAATAGGTTTCATTGGTGGAGAAGCTATGTAGAGAAGAAAAAACCTCTTTCTCATAGAGCTCACCTAAGAGATCGTATACTGAATGGTGATTTTGATTTTGGACCTTATAAATTTGAAGCTGAAGTAGTAGAGCATAAATTAAATGATAAGTATGTAAAGTACTTTGATGATCGAGGAAGATTTGTAGAAGAAGCTTCTTTAGACAGAGCACGTCGTAAAAGATTGTTAGAAGACTACGAAGCTGATGAAAAAAGAAAATTAGATGAATTAGCTAAAAGCTTTAGTGTATTGATAGGACTAAGTAAACAAGAGATCTTAGACGAACTTGCTGATTACTCAGATACATTGATAGAATTTTACTATCATATAACAGAAAAATACCCACGTAAGAATGGTATTGCATATTTATAATTATATTTTAACTTAAAAACTAAACATGAACACTATTTTAATTATTCTAGGACTCTTAGTTGTAGCGGCTGGAGTTTATTATTTTGGATTTTACAATCAAGGTAAAATCAATGACAGAGACGGTGACTTTATTCCTGATGAAGTAGAAGATGCTGTTGAAGACGTAAAACAGAAAGTAGAAGACATCAAAGAGGATGTTGAAAAAACTGTAAAAGAAGTTAAGCGTAGAGCTAAACGAGTAAAAGAAGAAGTCAAAGATGTTGTTGATGCTGCTAAAGAAGTAGTAAATCAAGCAGGAGATGTTGTAGATGCTGCCCAAGGCAAGCCTAGACGAGGACGTAAAACCCGTAGATCAAATAATAAAAAATAATGCAACAACCTCAGATTAATTTTGATATTAACCAAACTCAAGGGGTAGTTTGTGAAGAATGTAATCATGTACATTTTGAACAAGTACTAGTTATACGCAAAGCTTCTGGCTTGTTAACCGGCACTGGAAAACCCACTTATATTCCTATTCCTGTCTTTGCATGTACAAAATGTGGACATGTCAATAGTGAGTTTATACCTAAAGAGGTACAGGATCTAGACTAACATCCTCTTTTTATATACACATTAGTATGGGGACTTTTCGTCCCCTACTTTTTTTTGCTATTTATTATTAGGAATTCCTTAAATCCGTCGGACAGTTACATACGTTTAACTTAAATCGAAAATTATGGAATTATTAAAAAAAATAGGTTCTTGGGTTGACGTTCTTACACAAATTGGAATTAGTTTAATTGCTTTCGGAGTAGTATTAGAAGTACTGTTTGGAGGTATGAATATTCCTTTCTGGCCTAACATCTCAATAGTGGGTAACATTATGGGGATTTTAGGATCGTTAAGTGCAGAAGGCCTGCTAGGACTAGTTGGAGCATTTGTATTGTTCCACATCCTTAAGAAAAAAGGTTAATCAAATTTAGTATAGAAGAGAGGGCGAAAGCCCTCTTTTTTTTGATATTTATTAATATGAAAAAAACTACTTTTGCATCAGCTGTAAAAAAAGCAGTTGAACAGGTAATTGAGTAATATTTATATAAAATAACTTATCATGAAAAACATCCTTATACCTTTATTATTTTTATTTACTTTTAATTCTGCTAATGCACAGTTTTTAAAGGAACTTTACAAAGACTTTTTTAAATACGGTACTGTATATGCAGCAGGTAACATTTCTAATTCTATAGAAGAAATTGAACCTACATATTTTGTAAGAACTAATCCTAACGGTAACCTATATGATATACCGGTAGTAGAAGATAACACACCACAGTACCCTTTTGATTACAGGTATGGATTCGGTATACGTAAATTAGCAAGATTTGATTACGAAAGAAAACCTAGAAATTACTACGATGGTACAGAAGATCAATTAGTATTTACTGCTCCTTCTTCTGCAGTAGTGGGACTAGAATACCAGTTCCATTTTGAAAAAGAAAGATGGATAGGAAGAGAATTCACTAATTATAGATACTTTTTAAAACATACTGGTAAAAATCACATTTTTAAAGTAGAGAGTAGAGAAGTTGGTAAGATAAATCTAAACTACAATTCTGCTGAAGCAAGACTTAGATTGCCTATTGGAAAAAAGTTTAGTGTATCTGGTGGTGCTATTGTGAGAGGTCATGATAGAGCCTATGGCTACAATCCTATAGAAATTTGGTTAAATGAAACAGATGAGAACGGGAATGCTATTAATCCTTGGTATAGTTTAGGATATACTTACGGGTATACAGATCATCTAACAGGGTATGATGAAAATACTGATGGCACTATCGACTATTATGACTGGATTTGGAAAAATGAAAATGGAGATATAGTTGCCTATACTGATGAATCTTTTAGAGAAAATATATTTAATCAGCTTATAAACAAGTATAACCAAGAAATGTGGGACTTACTAGACCCATGGGTAGAGGTAGCTCCTATAGTAGGTTTTGATTTTTATCACTATAAAAATAACTTTTGGCTACATGCATATGGTAACTATATTCTACCTTACCATAACTATTTAAAAGGGGACGAAAGCTTCAGTTACTTAAATAGAAACAACTGGGGACAAGGAGGGTTGAAACAAGATTCTAAACCAGAACAGTGGAAAGATTATTCTGCAGGAGTAAGCTTCGGTTGGAAACTTAATAACCACTTAGGAGTATTTGCGGAAGGTGAGTACGCTAAAATGTGGGATAGCAAATTATTTCAAACTACTTTTGGTTTAAATTATACTTTTAAATAAGGAACAACAACTAAAATGGCTAAACAAATTAGTGAAGATAGCAAGGTTACTTTAGATCTCAAAACTATTGGCCTAATCGCTGCTGGTATAGTAACAGTAGTAGGAATGTGGTATGCACTACAGGCAGATATAGAAGAAGCTAAAAACCTACCAGAACCTGTGATAGATAGAACAGAGTATGATTTAAAAGATGAATTGATACGTCAAACTATTATGGATACACAGGATGATGTTGACGAAATTAAAGAAAAATTAGACAAAATAGATCAACGTCTTTATGATTTACAACAAAGATAATATGAAAAAAATAATTTTTTTACTATTATTTTTACCTTTGATATCGTTTTCTCAAAATTGGATAGATGATACTAATTTCGATAAAACTATTAAAAGAAACAGTACTTTTAGTGATGATCAAGTAAAAATAGTAGTAGTAGAATTTTGGGCAAAATTTAATAATGATAATTCCTTTAAAGAATGGAAAAATATAAAAGGAGCTAAATACTATAGGTGCGATATAGCTGTCTCCCCAGTTGCTAAAAAACAGTATAAAATAAGAATGGCCCCTACTTTAATTATATTTAAAGACGGTATTCCTGAAGAAAAATTTAAAGCAGGTTTAGATTTAACTTGTCCTGTAACTCTTACGGAATTGCAATCTGCTATCGAAGGAGTCAAAAAAGCTAATCAATTTTAATATTGAACTTGCTATTTATATAAAATGAGTTACTAATTAAATACGTTATATTATGTTTAATTATTTAAAACGTAAATGGATGGCTTTCGGAGACATTTTTAAAGACAAAAACGACTATAATGAAAAAACTGTAGTAGGTTTTATGTCGTTCGCTGTAATGGTAATTTTTGCTTTTGCTGATATAGGTTCAGGAGTATTTGGGAAAGACTTAGTAATTAACGAATTTATTTATAATTCATTTGTTATTATTACTTTAGGTTCCTTCGGTATTGCTGAAGCAGGTAAAATATTTGGTAAGAAAAACGACGAGTAAGATGATTTACAAAGTAGGTTCTCGAGGAGAGGTAGTAAAAGGTATTCAAGAAGCAGTTGGTGTAAAAGCTGATGGTATTTTTGGAAAAGGAACTGCAGAAGCAGTAAAGGTATGGCAATCAAAAAATGGATTACAAGCTGATGGATTAGTAGGCCCAGCTACTTTAGGTAAGATGGGACTAACAGATACAGATAACACTACACTGTCAGAAACTATACCAGATCATTTAAAGTTCTCTAAAAAACAATTTATAACTAAAAATGGTTTAGATGTTGTAGAGTACTTTATGCCTAAAGGTGAATATAACGCAGGACCTATCAATGCCGAATATGTATTCATTCATCATACAGCTGGGTGGCATAATCCATATAACTGTATCAAACAGTGGGCTGGAGATGATAGAGGAGCAATCGCTACTGAATTCGTATTAGGAGGTCCATCTGTAAAAGGAAATGATAATGAATTCGATGGAGTAATGGTTCAAGCTTTTCCTCAAAGTAACTGGGGGTACCATTTAGGAAAGAATGGTAGTTCTCATATGCATAAAAATTCTGTTGCAGTAGAAGTTTGTAACTTCGGGTATGTTACTAACGGTAAAACATATGCCGGGACTAATGTAGTAGAAGATCAAATCGTTACTTTGGCTAAACCATTTAAAGGATATTCTGACTGGCACCGGTACTCAGACAAACAAATAGAAGCATTAAAGAAATGGATTTTATGGATAGCTGAAAGAGACAATATTGATGTAAGAGCAGGATTACCTGCCTTAGTAAAAGAAAAAGGAGCTGCTGCATTTGAATTCAATGAAGATGCTTATTACGGAAAAGTAAAAGGGCTGTGGACTCACACTAATACTAGAAAAGACAAATTTGATATGTTTCCGCAACAGGAACTTATGGATATGTTAATTAGTTTATAGTATATTTTAGATTTCGTTCAAGGAAAGGATAGAGTAATCTATCCTTTTCCTATTTATATAAACAAGTTGTTTGTCAAATTAAAAGTTCTTATATTGTTAATTATGAAAAAAGGACAAAGCGTTATAATATGGATATTAACTGCCTTAATGGTGTATAATATTTTTATTAATAATAAAATACGAACTAATATTCAAGAGTACGAAGATAAAATAGAAAATCTACAAACCAAAGTAGATTCAGTCAATACTCTGAATAAAGAGCTAGATATGAAGATAAATTCTCTTCATACTCAACTAGAAATACTAGACTCAGATATTTCTAATGTACAGACTAATATTAGAACAATAAAAAATAAAACAAATGAAAAAATTAATTCCGTTGATCAGTTTACTTTTACTGAGCTGGAGCAGTTTTTCACAGCAAGATATAGCCAAAGACTCGATAGTATCTCTAAAGGTACCGGTAGTCAGACTAGTAATTAAAGACCTTATTGAAGGTGATGGAACTAAAGAGGAATTGAAAGAAGTTAATACCCTACTTGAATTAACTAATGAAAAAATTAATCTTAAAGATCAAGAAATTTCTACACTGGGTTCAAAAATACAGAATCTAGAATTAGTAATTAAGACAAAAGATGAACAGTTTAGTTTACAAGAAGAATTGTCAAAAAAACTTCAAAAAGAATTAAGAACTGAGAAGACAAAAAGTTTTTTATATAAAATAGGAACAGGAGTCGGAGCAGTAGCGACTGTTCTTTTATTATTACAAAAATGAAAAATATAAAAAAAGGATTATTTCCATTCTTAATAGCTGCTTCTGCCCTGTCAGTATCTGCTTCTGCCGCTTTCTATTCAGTTAGCGGCTTAAGCAAATTATTTGCTGGAGCGTCCTTCGAGGTAATTATAATGGCAGGTTCTTTAGAGGTGGCTAAACTTGTAATAGCGTCTCTGCTGTACCAATACTGGTCTTCATTAAACAAGCTACTAAGAGCATATTTAATAGTTGCAGCAACAGTGCTAGTGTTAATAACTTCTATGGGTATTTATGGATTTTTATCTGCTGCTTATCAAGAAACATACTCTAAACTCTCAGTAGTAGAGAATCAAAAAGGGTTTATACAACAGAAAATAGATTTTTATCAAAATGATTTAGATAGATATGATCAAGAGCTTGAAAGAATTTCTAACAATATTAGCACTCTCAGTAATGCTAAGGCAACCTCAATCCAGGTACAGGACGCATCGGCTGTGGGCGGTGTTAGATCCACAGTATCCACTGCTGAATTACGTTTGGCTCAAAATCGTATTACCGTTGAAGAGCAGAATAGAAAAGATATTCAAGCTAAAAGAACCACCGCAGCAGACAGTCTACAAAAACACAGACTGGAGGTATTAGAGTTACAAAACAATACGGAAGTAGCAGGAGAATTAGGACCATTAAAATACCTTTCAGGACTGACCGGTACACCTATGGATAAAATTATTAACTGGTTACTACTTGTAATTATTTTTGTATTTGACCCTCTAGCAATATCTTTAGTAGTTGCCGCTAACTTTGCCTTCGAAAAAGCCTATCCAAAAAAAAAGTTTGAAGATAACCTCTACGGAGAAAAGGAAGAGGTAAAAGAACGGGATAATACCCTACAGGATGGTTTAGATGAGTGGGATGAAGATCATGCATTAGATACGGTTTTAAATGGTATAGTTGATGAAGAAGAAGTTATGAACGCATTAAAAGATATAGAAGTAAGAGATGCTGAAGAAATCAAAACATCAGAGGAGTTTATAAAAGAAATAGATAAAATCCAAAAAGTCAAACAACAACAACTCAAAAAAGTTAGAAGAGTCCTACAAAAAGGACCTTCTAAATGGAGAGTAGAGTTTACTGACGGAACTAATGGATGGGTGGATAGACAAGATGTTAAAGATAATCCTAACAAAATTACGTACATGTAGTTGTATATTTAAATTAATTTTCATATATTAATAAAATGAGAGAAAAGTTACTAAAAGCAGTTAAGAGTCATGCTCAAGGTCATATCGACAAGCATGTAGCAAATATAGAAGTATACCTTGCCAATCCAGCTGGTATAGGAGAGCATTCTGATATTATTGAAGCTATAGAAATAGAATTAGAAGAAATAGCTAAATATCAAGATCAGTTAGATATTGTAGAGAAGTATTTTTCTAACCAAAAGCAATCAATCAACGGATAATGAAGTTACCGATTATACGTACAATAGCTTCTGATGATTCTATATTAGAAGGAGATATCAAAACTACTATTAGAATCTTAGAAAAGCTAGCAACAGCCAGAGGACTTAAACCAGAAGAGTTAGATATTATTGGAGAGCTAATTTCTAATCTAGAAGGAGCTAAGGTTGTAGTAGACGATCATCGCCACTATGGAACCCCTCTTAAAGAAGCGTTAAACAAGTTTATGCAAAGAGTTATTAAATCAGTTCAATAAATGCCAAGTTATAGAAAGTACCCAGGAGATATAACCGTTACTTACGATGAACCACGACCTAAACCAACAAAAATTAAAAAAGATAAATACGTACAAGCCGTAAAAGAAAAGTTTGAAGAGAGGTCTCAAACTGGAATCAAAAAATATAATACAACGTTAGAAAGAGGAGATCTAAATTTTATAGATTGGCTTAATCACCTGCAAGAAGAGTTAATGGATGCAACTCTGTATGTAGAACGTCTAAAAGCAAGTTATGTCGAAGAAACTACCAAAAGTAGTAAAACAAGTACAGGAGAGTTACATTAAACAATCTCCTAAGGATAATAAGCATATTTCTTATAGTCAATTATCTAGCTTTGCTACATGCCAAAAGCAATGGTATTTGACCTATGTTAGAAAATTAGCTCCTTACCAGCCGTCTATTCATGCTGTATTTGGTACAGCAATGCATGAAACCATTCAGTCATGGCTGGCTACACTTTATAATGATAAAGTTAAGGTGGCTAATGAAATGGACTTAGACGCTCTATTGTATGAAAATATTATTAAAGCATACAAGGCACAAAAGGCTATGAATGCACACGATCATTTTACAACTCAAGAAGAGATGAATATGTTTTATATTGATGGTAAACATATTTTAAATTTTCTTAAGAAAAAAAGAGGTGGGTACTTTACTACTAAGGGAGTATATTTAGCAGGCATAGAAACACTCTTATACCAAGAGTTACGCCCTGGAGTAGTATTTAAAGGACTAATTGATCTAGTATTCTATGATGAAAGAGTAGATGAATGGACTATAGTGGACATCAAGACATCCACTTCAGGATGGAACAAGTTTGCTAAAGAGGACGATAAAAGAAAATCTCAAATTTTATTGTATAAAGAATTTTTTTCTAGACAGTTTAACATACCAAGGGAAAAAATTAACGTAGAGTATTTTATACTAAAAAGAAAAGTTCCTAAAGAAGCTGAATTTGCTTCTATGCAAAAAAGAGTACAAGAATTTAAACCTGCTGATGGACCTCGTAAAATGAAACAAGCAGTAGACCTTATGGAAAATTTTGTAAAAGAGGCAGTAGACTTAAATGGGGAGTATATTGAAAAAGATTATCCAGCCAGTCCTTCTAATGATGCTTGTCGATTCTGTACTATTAAAGAAATGAGGCTATGTCCTGATGCTGTTTTTTAAAGACAGCCCTATTTATAATATATACATATATATTAATTAAGTTATGAGAAACAAAGACAAAAAACTGACTACCGTCAGACTAGATCCAGAACTTTACGACGAATTTAAATTCCAATGCTTAAAAGATAATTTTTCTTTTCAAAAGCTTGCCTCTCGTGCAATTTATCTTTATCTTAATGATAAAGACTTTAGAAATAAATTACATAAACAACTATATAAATAAACAAGTTACATGAAAGATAAGTTTCGCTATTTGAAGCAACAAGATCGTAAAAAGATTTTACTCCTGTGTGACGATATTAGAATGCATTCTGGTATTGGTAATATGGGTAAGGAAGTAGTTTTAGGTACAGCCCATCATTTCAACTGGGTTAATCTAGGAGCAGCATTAAAACACCCAGAAGAAGGTAAAGCATTTGATTTATCACAGCAAGTAAATCAAGAAGTAGGAATAGATGATTCATATGTAAGATTAATTCCTTCTACAGGGTATGGAGATACTAAAAGAGTTAGAGAACTATTAGCCGTAGAAAAACCAGATGCTATTTTAATATTTACTGACCCTAGATACTGGACTTGGTTATTTGAAATAGAAAGAGAAATCAGATCTAAAATTCCTATTTTTTGGCTCAATATCTGGGATGATTATCCTGCTCCTTTATATAATAAGCCATACTATGAATCAGTAGATGTACTAATGGCTATTTCTAAACAAACTAAAAATATTAATGAGATTGTATTAGGAGAACAAGCTAAAGAAAAGATAATAGAATATGTTCCTCATGGAATTAATACAAAGCATTATTTTCCAATTAAAAAGGATCATGAAGACTATGATAAGCTAGTTGATTTTAAAAAAGCTGTTCTTCAAGATAAAGATATAGATTTTGTTTTACTTTATAACTCTAGAAATATTAGAAGAAAAAGTACAGCAGATACAATTTTAGCTTATAGAATATTTTGTGACAAGATAGGAAAAGAAAAAGCTAAAAAATGTGCTTTCATACTTCATACAGATCCTAGAGATCAGCATGGAACGGATTTAAAGGCTGTAAGAGAAGCTTTCTGTGATCCTGAATACGTAAACGTATTTTTCTCTTCAGATAAGATACCAGTTGCTCAATTGAACCTCTTGTATAATATTGCAGATGCTACGATTCTACTTTCATCTAACGAAGGATGGGGACTTTCTTTAACTGAGTCTTTGATTACTGCTACACCTATTATTGCTAATGTTACCGGTGGTATGCAAGATCAAATGAGATTTGAAAAGAACGGTAAGTGGGTAAACTTTACTGCAGATTTTCCATCTAACCATAGAGGAACTATAAAAGAATGTGGGGAATGGACAGTACCGGTCTTTCCTAGTAACAGGTCTTTAGCTGGATCTATTCCTACTCCTTACATTTTTGATGATAGATGCACTCCAGAAGATGCTGCAGATGCTATAGAGATAATGTATAACTATTCTAAAGAAGAAAGGGAGAAGAGAGGATTAGCTGGATATAAATGGGTAACTGGGGATGAAGCTAATATGACAGCAGATAAAATGTCAATTAGAGTCATAGAAGTTTTAGATAAAGCTTTTGAAAAGTTTACCCCAAGAAGTTCTTTCGATTTTTATAAAATAGAAGATCAACAAGCAAAGTACGTAGAACATAAAATAACAGGTTATTAAAATGAATAGACCAAGTATAGTAGTAAGTTGTCCAATAGACACCTATAGCGGGTATGGAGCTAGAGGAAGAGATTTTATTAAAGCTTTAATTGATTTAAATAAATACGATGTAAAGATTTTAGCTCAAAGATGGGGGGAAACAAGATGGGGGTATTTAAAAGACCATAATGATACAGTTTTTACCCCTCTTATCGTAAACAACCTAACACAGCAGCCAGATATTTGGGTGCAGATCTCTATCCCTAACGAATTTCAAAAGGTAGGTAAATACAATATAGGAGTTACTGCAGGAATAGAAACTACTCTATGTGACCCATCTTGGATCAAAGGGGCTAACAATATGGACCTGATTCTAGTTTCTTCAAACCATGCTTTAGAATCTCTCAATAGAAGCAAATTTGATATTAAAGATGATAAAACAGGTCAAATAAGAGAGAAATTAGATATTAAAACAAAAGTTGAGGTAATATTTGAAGGAGCAGATCTTACTAAATATTTTCCTGCTAGCTATACCAAAGATTTAAATAACGAACTAATATCATTAAAAACAGCTTTAGATAGTATACCGGAAAGCTTTTGTTTTATGACAACAGGGCACTGGATGCAAGGTGACTTTGGAGAAGATAGAAAGAATATAGGATTTACTATTAAGTCTTTTCTAGAGACATTCAAAAATAAGCCTAATGCTCCTGCTTTAATTATGAAAAGCCATTGCATGACTACATCTATAATGGATAGAGAAAGAATGCTAGAAAGAATAGATGCAGTTAGAAAATCTGTTAAAGGTAAGTTGCCAAATATCTATCTGATACATGGAGAAGTATCTGATAAGGGTATGAATGCTCTATACAATCATCCTAAAGTAAAAGCTTTAGTTTCTCTTCCTAAAGGAGAAGGATTTGGAAGACCGTTCTTAGAATTTAGTTTAGTAAATAAACCAATTATTGCTTCATCATGGTCTGGGCAAACAGATTTCCTAGATAAAGAATTTGTTAGATATGTGCAAGGAGATTTAAAAAATGTAGATAAATCAGCAGCAGTAAAAAATATTTTACTTCCTGAAGCTCATTGGTTTTCTCCTGACTCTGCCGATGTAGGAAGAGCTTTCAAAGAGGTTTTTAAAGACTATAAACAATGGCTAGTAAAAGCAAAAAGACAAGGACATAAAAGTAGAACACAGTTTTCTTATGAAGCTATGGTTGAAAAATTAAATAGTTTATTAGAAACAAACATACCAGAGTTTCCTAAACAAGTAGAATTATCTCTTCCAAAATTAAATTTACCTAAATTAAAAAAAGTAGGAGAAGAAACACAAGCTCCTAAAATACAATTACCAAAATTAAAAAAGTTATAAATGGATAAGTTAATTGAGTGTAATAGATGTGGCGGTAATGCCTGCTACGAACAGCAAATCAATGACCAAGTAACAACCTGGTTGTGTTGGGGGTGTGGTTTTACTACCTCAACTTTAATGACAGAAGGTAGCGAGGTAGTAGCACAAGCAGTAGAGACATCTCCTGAGTTGTATAAGGACCTAATGTTTAAAGATAAAAATGAACTTACCTGGCTTCCTGCTACTTTAACTCTCCCTTCTAAAGGAATGGTTTTTATAGATGGGACTAATAAAGATAATTGGAAGTGGGCCGGTGTACAGGCTATTCCTCTACAAGAAGAAGATAAAAAAGTATCTGAAGATCAGACTCATAAAATGGATATGAAAAATGTAAAGCATTTTGAACAAAAAGATTTTATGGAAGCAGCAGATTACATTGGGATGTTTAAAATAGATATATGAAAATAAGTTATGCAATAACTGTTTGTAATGAATTTGTAGAAATACAACGTCTTGTACGATTTTTATTAGAGAATAAAAGATACGAAGATGAAATAGTTATACTCTACGATAGTAAAAATGGGGATTTAGAAATAGAGAATTACCTAAGATCCCATTCGGTCAATGGAGAGTTTAGCTGGCATAAAGGAGAATTTACTAATCATTTTGCAGATTGGAAAAATAAACTAACATCTTTCTGCTCAGGTGACTATATCTTTCAAATAGATGCAGATGAAATGCCGGATTGGTATTTAATAAACTACCTGCCTGAAATTCTAGAAGATAATCCTGATAATGAAATTTATTTAGTTCCTAGAATAAACACTGTAGAAGGTTTAACTCAAGAACATATTCAGAAATGGAGATGGAATGTAAACGAAAACGGATGGGTGAATTGGCCGGACTACCAATGGAGAATTTGGAAGAACAAACCAGAGATTAAGTGGAAGAATAAAGTGCATGAAGTACTAGATGGTTATAAGACTTATTCTGCTCTACCAACTGAACCAGAGTTTAGCCTAAAACATCCAAAAGATATAAAAAGACAAGAAAAACAAAACGCATACTACGATACTTTATGATTAAATTATTAGACTGTACTTTAAGGGATGGAGGATATTATACTAATTGGAATTTCGAAACTAAAATGGTTCAAGATTTAATTAGTACTTTAGACCTAAGCGGAGTTGATGTTATAGAACTTGGGTATAAATCCCCAGTAAAAGGAGGTAGGTATAGAAAATGTAACGATAGGTTTATATGGGAGGTACTAGAGCATAAACTACCTGTTAACGCTAAACTGGCTTTTATGGTTGATGCTAAAGATTTTATTAGTAAGGAAAGTATTTCTTTTTCTTTAATAAACGATGTTATAGCAGATAAAAAAAATTCACCATTTAGTATATGTAGATTAGCTATTAAATATGAGGAGATAGAACAAGCGATTCAGATAGGTAAGTATATTAAAGATAAAGGATATGAACTTATTATTAACCTGATGGGAATATCCCTACTATCATCAGAGCAGATACAAAATTTTTCTAAATTAAACAGACTTAATCCTATATCTCTATATTTTGCTGACTCATACGGTGCATTAGAACCTAATAAAACAAAAGAATTGGTAGACTTGTTTAAGAGTTTTAACTGTGAAGTAGGCATACATACTCATGATAATTTAGGCTTAGCATTTGCTAACTGTTTAACCGCGTTAGAAAATGGAGCTACGTATATCGATGGAACCTTATTAGGAATGGGTAGAGGAGTTGGCAATGTAAAGACAGAACAATTAGTAACCTACCTTCAATATAAACACCAAGATCGAAACTGTACCCCTATTCAGAAATTTTTAGATAAGTGGATGTACAGGCTACTTTCTAAATACAAATGGGGATTTACACATAACTATATGGTCAGCGGATTAAAGCATATTCATCCTCTATATACTCAAACTTTGCAGTCTTCCTACCTTAATTCAAAAAGAATCGAAGATGTTTTACTTTCTATAGAGGAACCAGTAAGGTTTGATTACAATAAGATTAAAGATAAAATGGGTGCTAAAGTAGCAGTAATCATTCCGGCTAGATATAAGTCAAGTAGATTTCCCGGTAAGCCGTTAGCTAAGATTCAAAATAAGGAAATGATTATTTGGGTTGCTGAATTAGCAGAAAAAGCTGTAGGTAGGGAGAGTGTTTATATTGCCACAGAAAATCAAGAGATAGTAGATGTAGTTAAAGAATATGGCTTTAAAGTAGTATTAACATCAGATACCTGTTTAACTGGAACTGACAGAGTAGCAGAAGCAGCATTAGAAATTGATGCTGATGTTATAGTTAATGTTCAAGGAGATGAACCCCTACTCAACCCAGATGATATTAAAAGAGTTATCGAGACCAAACTTAAATTCCCAGACCATATAATAAACTGTGAAGCCTATCTTAATAGTAATGAAAATGTTGTAAATAAAAAAATACCTAAAGTAATTACTAATCTAAATGATGAGTTAATGTACTGTAGCCGCAACCCAATTCCTGGTACGAAAGACGGTAACGGGAAAAGACCTAAAAAGCAAATCTGTATTTATGCTTTTAGCAGAGAACATTTGAAAGCATTTACAGAACAGGCTATTAAAACTCCCTTGGAGGCAGAAGAAGATATAGAAATAAATAGATTTTTAGAGTTAGGGTATAAAGTAAAAATGGTGGAAGTAGATGGAAGTACAGTAGCAGTAGACTACCCTGAGGATATCAAAATAGTTGAAGCATTACTTAAATAAAATGAAGTTACAAAATTACGATAAATTACAACACTCAGAAAATAATAATCAAATAGCAATAGATTTTGATGGGGTACTACATAAAAACTCTAAAGGTTTCTTTGATGGCACAGTCTATGATGAACCTATTGAAGGATCCTTAGATGCTATAAAGAAATTAGCTGAAAAATATACTATAGTTATTTTTACTGCTAAAGCTAAAAAAGATAGACCATTAATACATGGAATGACTGGGGAGGAATTAGTTTGGGAATGGCTTGCAAAATATAGAATAAGTTCGTATATTAAAGAAGTAACCTCTGAGAAACCCCGAGCTATTTGCTACATAGACGATAAAGGGGTACGATTCGAATCTTGGCAGCAAACATTAAAAGTACTAGATGAAATTACAAACAGGTAAATTAAAAGAGAAATTACTAAGATTAGAAGATTCTCAAGAAAGGTTAAAGGTTCTTAAGAATATGTATGAAGGTGAAACTGCATATATAGTAGCAGCAGGCCCTTCTCTAAACAACTATTCGAAAGAGTATCTTAAAGAGTTTATGAAGAATAAACTTTGTATGCCTATAAAACAGTCCTATACCTTTTTAAAAGAAGTTAGTGATTTTCATTTACTAAATTTCTGTAATTTTTCACCTTATGATTGGAGCGGTAATAAATCTATAGTAACATGGGGCATCTTTGAGCAATTTCACCCTAAGCTAATATTTGAAAATAATTTAGAACATGACATATTTATCCCTATCTTCAGAAATAATGCGGCAACTGGCGGTGGGGTAGAAGGACCAAATAAAATGTCTTACTCTTTAGCTGAGAAAGAAGATTGGGATTCAATGAAGCTGGACCATCCAGAGTATGGATTTAATCAACCATGGGGACCAGGAATTATGTATGAATTAGCAATCCCATTAGCAATATACTTAGGATGTAAAAAAATAGTTACCGTTGGCTGGGATATTGGGAATTTAAAATCCTTTAAAATACAAGAAGGCCCAGAATTTCACTCTCAACCTTCCGTGTTTCAAGACCATTTTTATGGAGCTGAGCATAGTAATATAGTTTATCAAAAAACTAATATGAGACCTAGAGAAATTATATCGGTTGCAAAAGCTACTAAAGGTATTTACTACTGGTTAAAAGCCCAAGGTATAGAATGGGAAATGGTCTCGGAAACTAATCCTGGATATGAAGGTATAAAAAGAATTAACTTATGAAAACAGAGAAAATAAGTTTAGTAAACAAATACGTTATAGGATGTCATGTAATGTTTTATGAAATTGAAATATATAAAGAATATATTAAAGGTCTTGTAAATTTACTAGAAACAGTAGAAAATAAGGAAAATGTACATATAGACCTATGTTTTAATATTTCGGAAAAAATAGAAAGAATAGATATTAAAAAAATAACAAGTCAGGAGTTAGTCCTAATATTTGAGCAAGGTGTAGAAGAATTAAAAAAATTAAATCTAACTAATCTAACCAGTAGGATAATAACCCCAGAAGATGACTACTATTTTCATTCCGATTACAGAAGAGATTTAAACTACAACTACTGCAAAAAGGTAGATTTTATAATGCATGGAGAAACAGATAGCTTTTTCCCAAAAGAAGCGCTCCAGGCTTTAGAATCACTAGCAAGCTATACTAAGGCTAATAATATTAATAGATATACTGTGTGTTTCGCTGATAGGAAAATGTGGGACAGTTCCTGGGACCCAACAGTACATCCTAGGTACATAAATCATGTATACGAAGAAGGACCTGACAGTCATCTAAATCCAAATCAAGCTAAATCAGCCCTTTCTATAGAGGAGATGAATAAAATTAACTCTGAAATACAAAATTTTGAATTTACCTATATTGATTCTCCTAAGATAGATGGGTCCTGTTTTGTTTTAAGTTCGGATTTAGTAAAGTTTGGAGTAAATGTTCCTCCCTGCTTAATTTATCATGACGATCATGGTGTTGACATTATGGCTAGAAAACTGTGCGGCGAAAACTATATACAATTCATCTGTAAAAATCTTCTAAAAGTACATGCTCGACGACATCCTCGAAAGAGATTATATGTTTTAAATGAAAACAATCCATATTCATTAGGGAAAAAAATAGACATTTTTGAAAAATTTAAAGAGTTATCAAATCAAAATATAGCAATTTTATCACAAAATTTACCTAATAGATTTAACGAATATAGTGATTTTAAAAAACTGAATAATGAATAAAACAGCTTTAATTACAGGAATTAACGGAATGGATGGAAGCTACTTAGCTGACTTACTACTAACAAAAGGTTATAAAATCTATGGAGTAGAGCGCAGATCCTCTTCTAAAAATCGAGTAAACACAAATCATTTGGAAGGTAAAATAACTTTTTTACAAGGAGATTTAACCGACCAAAATTCCCTACTTAGGTGTTTAAAAGAGGCTAACCCGGACGAAGTATATAACCTAGCCGCTCAATCATTTGTTGGGGAAAGCTGGAACACACCAGAGCATACATCTGAAGTAACAGGATTAGGTGTACTAAGAATTTTAGAAGCTATCAGAGAATTTAATCCAAATATTAAATTTTATCAAGCTAGTAGCTCTGAAATGTTTGGACGTATGGTAGAAAATCCAGCTTCAGAAAATACACCGTTTTATCCTAGATCCCCTTACGGTGTAGCTAAATTATATGGACATTGGATAACTAAGAATTATCGCGAATCTTATAATATGTTTGCATGCTCAGGGATCTTATTTAATCATGAATCCGAGCGAAGAGGTATTGAATTTGTGACTCGTAAAATCTCAGATGGAGTTGCTAGAATTAAATTAGGATTAGCAGATCATATCTCTCTAGGTAACCTAGATGCTAAAAGAGATTGGGGGTATGCTCCTGACTATGCTGAAGCTATGTGGCTGATGTTACAGCAGGACACACCAGATGATTATATAGTTGCTACTGGTGAAACTTATTCTATTAGAGATTTTCTTAAAGCAGCATTTAATTACGTTGGAATAACTGATTGGGAAAAGTATATCAAACAAGATCCTAGGTTTATGAGACCAGCTGAAGTGGATGTCTTAAGAGGAAATTACAAAAAGGCAGAAGAGAAACTAGGTTGGAAACCTAAAACTACTTTTACTGAATTAGTAGAGAAAATGGTTAGTAATGATCTAAACCTACTACAAAATCAGAATATCTATCACTACTGATTCAATATTATGAATTACAGTATAATTACAACTTGCGACAAAGGGTATTTCCCGTTTTTAGAAATATTAACAGATTCAATATTAGAAATTTGTGATTTATCTAAAATTAATAATTTTTTTATAGTAGATACAGGATTAACATTAGAGCAAAGACAGTATCTTTTAGGTAAACTAACCATGGTTACTTTTATTGAAACAGACCTACAGACTAACTTTGAAGGAGGCATTTGGGGCGACGATTGGAGAAAAAACGTAAAATCAAAAACTGTTACATTATACAATACCCTACTTAATATTGATCATCCGCTATTAATGCTAGATGCGGATATAAAAGTAGTAAGAGACTTAGAAGAGCTAACTAAGTTAGGAGGAGACCTTCATGTCTGTTATAGAGAAAATCACCCTGTCAGATATATAGGCTCTTACTTCTTTGTACTTAATCCTTCTAAATGTTTAAATTTTGTTAAACACTGGCGGGATTTGACTAATAAAGCTATAGGTAATAAAGCAATGGAAAGTCCATCTCTAGTAAAAGCAGTTAAAGAATTTAAGGATTCATTAGAAATAAAAGAGCTACCTGAAACTTTAGTAAACGTAATATCATCGGAACTACTTAAAGAGGATAGCTTTTTAATACATTATAAAAGTAAGGCACTGCATAAAAACTTAGAAGATACTTTAAAATATAGAATATGGAATACAAAGTAATATCTGCGAATAGGTCTCCAAATAGATCTAATAAGAACTGGAGAATATTTGAAAAAGAAAATTTAGAAAAACATTTTGGACCAGTATTGGATGTTAATGGAGAAGATGGAGTTAGTGTCTTAAAAGCTTTTGAGAAACATAAAGATACCGTAGAATATATCAGATGGTACCCAGACCCTGAATTGCTAACAGAAAAAGAATTTAAAGGAATGTTATACCAAAACGAAAAAATAGGGAACATTCCTTACATTACTAATTCAGCTCCTGGATTTAAGTATGTACAAAGTAAAGAAGAAACTTTTAAAAAATGGAAAGAAGCAGGAGTGTACTGCCCTGATTTCTTTTATTTTGAAGACTCTTCTAACTTCTATGTTAAACAGGAAGAAAATAATATTGAATATCCATTCTTAATTAGATTAAATAATAGCGTATCAGGTAAACATACGTACTTAATTAGGAAAGAGGACGAACTTAAAAAAGCACTAGAAAATTTAGATAAAGATTTTTCTTCATATACTTCTACTAATAGTAGAATAGGTACTAAACGTATTTGCGTAAAGTTAATTAACTCTGTAGATAAAGAACGAAAAGTTAACTCATCGTTTAGGATACACGTAGCCGGGGATAAAGTCATATCAGGATACGGGAGAGTAGTAGACCAAAATGACTGGCTTGCCATCACAGCCGGAAAGTTTAAAAAAGAGAATATAGAAAACTTTGTATATTATAATACCTTTTGCGAGAACTTAATGACTAGGTTTTCTAAAGAAATAGTAGAAGCAGTACATTCGTTGGAACTTAACCATCAAGGTGTAGATGCTATTTACGATTTTGATAACGATAAGTTATGTTTCTTAGAAGTCCAGCCAACATACGCATCAGGATATCCTAACGGTATGGGAAGTTATAGACCTCCTTTCTATAATCCATATGATAAAACGTTAGTAAATTACCTAGTAGAAAACGAAGCTGAACTTATTAAGTTATTCCCTAGATATTATAATAACTGGTTGGATAAGAATAACCATTTTAATTTAGTTTATAAAAACTTAAAAGCAAGTTTAGATGTTCGGTCCTAACACTTATATTAAAGATAGCCTGAAAGTAAGTTATTCCCATAGGGATAATAAGTTTTTTACTTTATATAAAGAAGTAGATACGTTGTTTAAAAGCACGTTTAACTTAGAGGAATATACACTGCTATTCATACCAGGAAGTGGAACTGTTGGAATAGAAGCTGTAATAAGATCTGTTACTCCTATAGTTAACTTAATAGGTAATGAAGGTAAGTTCAAAAGTAGATGGCAAGAGTTAACAAATCAATATGTAAGCTACGGGCCAGAGTCAGTAGACATGTTTTGTCAATTAGAAACTTCTAATAGCACTACATTTAATAGAGAAGGGTGTATAGTAGACGCTATTAGTTCTTTTCCTTTTTATGACCTTCCTAACAATACTAAAATTTTTATAACTTGTTCTAATAAGATACTCGGCTCTTTTCCTGGACTTTCTATTATAGGTATACACAGAGACTATATAGACTTAATAGAATATATAGAAGACTTTTCCTATTTAAATTTAGGGATGTACTTGCAGTATGCTAAAAAACAACAACTACCAACGACTGCTCCAACACATTTATTTAAACACCTTAAAAAAGTCTTGTCTAATTTTGATTTAGAAGAGATTAGAAATAAGATTGTGCAAAACAGTTGCCGCATCGTTAACGAAGTAGGAAGCGAAAACGTAATAGGAGAAAATATATGCCCAGTTATAACCGTAAGTAAAAAATGTATACCGGATTTTATAGCTACTAAGTATCAACTCTACGGTATTAATTCAACATCCGAATACTACCAAATATTTACATATTCAGCAGAACAAAAAGATTATGATAACCTTATTAACGACTTGAAGGTATGTTAGTCAAACCAATACTTTACTGTGACATAGACAGTACTATAAACGATCATTGGAAAAGAATTCAAAGAAATACTGTCGATGGAAAATGCAACTGGGATAAAGCATTTTCTGAAGAAGAAGTTATGAAAGATAGTCCTCTACCTGGAGCTAGAGAAGCTATAGAATATTTATCAAAATATTATGATGTCATATTTCTTACTGCCCGAGGTTTTAAAAATGCAGAAAGTATTACAAAAGCTTGGCTTTCTGCTAACAATTTCGTATATTATAAATTGATAGTAGTTAATAAATCTATAGATAAGTTAAAATATTTAATAAATACTGATTGCATCTTTATAGATGATCTTTCTAGGAAGCATGAATCTAACCCTCCATACACAGTTTTGTACGAAGATACAATCAAACTGCTTGATAAATTTAATGTTAATTACATTAGGTTCAAAGGAAGTTGGGAAGAAGTATTAAACAGGTTTACTAAATAATATGGAATTAAAAAATAAACTTTCTGTATGTGTTATTACTCATATAGTAGATGTAACAACTAATCCTTATATAGAAAATGAAATGATAGTAAAAACTATCAAATCATCACATGACAAAATGGGGCTAGAAGGTGTTAATTACTACGTTTACATAGATGCTAACATTAAGAAGAACTACCCTGACCTGTATGTCAAATACAGAAAATACCTAGAATCTGAGTTTAATTCTACCCTTAAACATATAAATATAGAAATAGTTGAAGATGCTAGAGAGTTAATGAGAGGTAATTGGGAGCATATGATAGAAAATTGTAAAACTCCTTACTTTTTATTTCTAGAACATGACTGGGAATTCATACAAGATATAACTACTGGTAAAATATTAGAGGAAATGGATAAATACGAAAGATTTTCGTATATTAGATTTCCATATACTAAATTAGGACCAGGTAATCCAGAACATTGGGATAAAACTTGGGGTGGGTATTTTGAAGAAGAGAATGAAATAGATCTTCCACTTACTGGTATTACTTTTTATTCCGGTAATCCGCATATAGTTAAAGTAAGTAAATGTAAAGACTTTTATTTACCTATACACAAAGAAAATTGGAGCAATAGAACTAAAGGAACTAGTCATTTAGAAAAGGAATTAGCTGAAATAGCTATGAAAGATATAGGTAGTATTGGTAAGTTAGAAACTCATAAGAAATGGGGATGCTTCCTATACGGAACTTGGGATGGATTTGAACCTGTAGTAGAACATTTAGGCGATTGGTGTAGAAAAAAATAATGTAAAATGAAATATATTAATAAAATATCTGTTGAGAGTTTTAAGAACTCTTTTAATGACCCTGACAAACCTTTTAGGTATGCAGTTATAGACAACTTCTTTAAAAAAGAAATATGCGATGAGTTTTCTAGCTCTTACCCAGACAAGGAAAATAAACTTTGGTATAGGTTTAGAGATGAAATACATGGTGAAAAGAATGTATTTGAAAGAGGTATGATGGGTATTTCAAATACACAAGACCTACCTTTAGTAAGTTTGAATATTATTAATGAATTAAACTCTAAAGACTTTTTAGATATTCTAAGAGAACTTACTGGAATAGAAGGATTAGTTAATGATACCCATAATGAAATAGGACAATGGGCAGGAATAAGAGCTATGTTACCTGGTGCTTATCAATCAATTCATAGCGATGCTAGAAAACATCCTCATCTAGGAATAGAGAAAAGAATAACCTTAGTAGGGTACCTAAATGAAGATTGGGAAGAAAAAGACGGAGGGTACACAGAGGTGTGGAATAATGATATGACTGAATGTGTTGATAAAGTAGCTCCAGTCTATAACAGAGTATTATTATTTGAAAATACAGATAAATCTTACCACGGTGTACCGGAAGTAAATAATTATAGAAAAACATTCCTTACTTCTTACCTACTTGCATCAGAAGATTTTGATGAAACTAGGCCTAAAGCTAGGTTTGTTAAACGACCAGACGAAAAAGATATTGACATTTGGGATAAATTATCAGCAATTAGAGAAAATTTAAAAGATTATTAAAATGAATAAAACAATAAGTAAAGACAAAGTTTATCTAGTAACCGGAGGTTCAGGATTTTTAGGGCAAGAATTAATAGCTAGAATTTTAAAACTAGGAGGCAGAGTTAAAACTATAGCTAGAGATGAAGGCAAATTAATTCAATTGAAGCAAAGATACCCTGAAGTAGAAATACTTACAGGTGATATAGCAGATCCTTTCGATATGCACCAAGCACTAAAAGGAGTAGATGCTGTATTCCATTTAGCTGCGTTCAAACATGTAGGTATTGCTGAAGATCAACCAAGAGAATGCGTAAAAAGTAACCTGATAGGTTCTTTAAATTTATTAGAATTATCTGCAAATTTAAACCTAGACTTTGTAATTATGATCAGCACAGATAAGACCGCCATAGTTTCAGGAGTATATGGAGCATCTAAATTCTTAATGGAGAGGCTTACACACCAATTTGAAAAAAATTATCCTAATAATGTTTATAGGGTAGTAAGATACGGTAATGTACTTTACTCAACAGGTTCTGTATTATGTAAGTGGAAAGATTTATTAGAGCAAGATAAAGAAGTTATTATTACAAATCCTGAAGCTACTAGGTTCTATTGGACTGTTGATCAAGCAGTAGATCTTATTTTTGATTGCTTAGAAAATGCTACTGATTCGCAACCTTATGTACCAGAAATGAAATCTATGCGTATGGGAGATTTATTAACTGCAATGGCTAATAAATACTTACCGGAAGGTGGTACATTAAAAGTAAAAGAAATAGGAATGCAACCAGGAGAAAATCTGCATGAAAAAGTATTAGCAGATGGAATACCTTCAAATGAAGCGGAAAAATTTACGATTGAAGAAATTCAAGAAATGATATGAACGTAGTATTTATCCCAAATATTATAGTAGGAGATGGAAGAAATACTCCTTACCACTATTCTATAAAAAGTTGGCAAAAATGGTCAGAGCAGTATGAGGATGTAAAAATAATTGAATGGACTGAGCCAATCTGTCCTCCAGAGCAACTTAAAATAACTCTTCAAAGATATTGGGTTCATGATATATTAGAATCTAATAACATAGAGTATGAACAAGTTTTAATTGTTGATGCAGACACAATCATACATCCGGATTCCCCAAATTTTTTTAATCTAACTGAAGGAAAATTTAGTGTGGTTGTAAATAATGGGTGTTACGAATGGGTAACTAGGAGTATTAAAAACTGGGGACAGTCTCTGTTTCCGGATGATATACAACCAAAGCCATGGGAATATTTTAATGGAGGATTCCAAATTACATCTAAAGAACATATTCCTTTCTATAAGTTTGTAAAAGAGTTTTACCAAACAAATGCCGTTATTGTAAAAACACTAGCGGAAAAAATCAAAGCAGGTACAGATCAGACCGTAGTTAACTACTTAGCTAAAAAGTTCGGAATAGAGATAAACTTCTTACCAGAAGCTTACAATCTTCAAGACTTGTTTAGAAAAAATCTTCTACATATACCTGGCCATTCGTGGTTTGAAGATGAGCTACGGTTTTTAGATGCAGGGTGGGTATATCATTTTAATGCAATTCCAAAGAACCCTCGTCATGTAGATTATTGGATGGAAAGAACTTACAAAGAACTATACCAGTAGCTAATCCATGGAAAAACACTTAGTTAAAAATAATGTACTTAATTCTGATTATTTAAATGAACATTTACTGTTTTGGGAATTATGTTTTGGCCCAAAAGATAAATGTACAGCCGACTGGTATAGATGGTTAAACGAAAATTCTCCGAATGGATATAATAATTCGTATACTATTAAAAACGAAAATAATGAATCAATTTGTTCATACGGCCTTCTACCTTATCCATCTAAAATAAACGGAGTACAGCATTTATCATCTATCTGCATAAACGGTATGACCCATCCTAAATACAGCGGACAAGGTCTATTTAGTAATATAATAGCGCAATCTACAAAGTTGCTTCAAGAAGATAGGCCTCAAACCTTTTATAGCTTTCCTTTAGGAACAAATATAGGTTCAATCAAAGCACATTTAAAAACCGGATTTACTGAACTACCAGACTTGTACTTTTACGAAAAGACAAAAAAAACTATAAAATCACAACCCGAGATTGAATATAATATTATAGAGAAATTTAATATCCATCATGACTCAGATATAAAAAAGTTTCATGAAAAATATTCTTTTTCATTTTTGAAAGACTATAAGCATTTGAATTGGAGGTATAGTTCTCATCCAATTTACTCATATAAAATAATAGAATTAATAGTTGAAGAGCAGTTCAAAGGGTATGCTGTAGTTAAATTATTTGAAGAAGATGTAAAAAAATTGCATGTTGTAGACTATGCTTACGATACTTTAGTAGACTTAGATTTACTACTAGACTCAATTGAGAATGTAGCATTCGAATTAAAAGTAGATTTGATAAACCTATGGTCACTAAAAAATTCTTTTGAAACCAAACACCTTATAGGTAAGGAATTTACTCAAACTGATCAATATAATAAATTTTTAATACTACCAGAGGAAACTTTTAATGGTACAGATATAAAAAAAACTCATATAGTTCTTGGAGACAATGATGTTTTTTAATATATTATAGTATGGTTACTGGTCTTATAGTTTCTACCGTTTGTATAATAGTTTTGTTCCTTATGGGGTATTTTGCATTCGTAGTTGGCCCAAAAGAATTAGCTAAACTAAATAATATGAATAACGATTATAAATTTTTAAATTTCAACAAGGTATTATGTCTATCTCCTCATCCTGATGATGTAGAATATAGTATGGCAGGAACGGTTATTATGTATAAAGATACTAAATTTAATATACTATGTATGACCCATGGAGGAGATTTTGACTCCACTACAAAAAAAGAGAGATTAAATGAAGTTAAAAGTAGCTGGGCAAAAACTAAAGCAAAAAACTATGAACTCTTTTTTACTGAAAATACTTTTTTAAGAGATTTAAATGAAGACGCTTGGGTTAACTATATAGAAAAAAATTATATCGATACTGACAAATATGACTGTATAATTACTCCTTCTGAATTTGATAGTCATTTTGAACATAGATTTGTATCAGGATTAGGATGGCCTTTAACGAGAATTAAAGCAATATCTCTTATTGAGTATTCGTCTCCTAGCACATTAAATACATGGATACCAAATTTGTATGTAGATGTAAAAGATTTTTATAAGACTAAAGTCAAAATGCTTACTTCATTCAAGTCTCAAAAGAATAGACCATATTTTAAAAAAGATACTTTAGATGGTTTTCATACTAATTTTCAATGTTCGAAAAAAGGTATAAGTAAAGTTGAAAAGTTTAATATCAAGCAATTATTTCTAGTATGAATGTAGCATTTTTTAGCGAAGGAGGATATGTAGGAAAAGTCCCAAGAAATCATCCTAATATGAGAACTGATTTAGCATGGGTTTCTTCTTTACAAGCAGTTCACCATCCTATAACCAGCGTTCACACTATTCCTGAAAGTAGTTATGATGTTGGAGTAGTTATAGTACCTAAAAATAAACAGCACTTATTAGAGTACCCTCTACTAGAAGAGTTAAAAAGAGTATGTAGAAAAATTTGTGTAATGCAAGAAGGGACCTACTGGATGTTCCAGGAACATAATGTACAGTCCCAAATTTGGTATTACAACTTACTCCAATCTGTTGACCTTATTTTATGTCATAACGATGTAGATTTACTTTACTATAAGGGTATTACAGATACCCAATGTGAGTTAATGCCTACATTAATGATAACTGATTATATAAAGATATGGGAAGGAGAAAAGTCTGGAGTTATGATCGGCGGTAATTGGGGGCCAGTTTATAGAGGATTTGATTCATATGTTGTTAGTAAAGTATTTGAAGATAATATATCCGCTATAACAAGTGGACGAATAAAAGAAGATGAAAATCTTTTAGATATTAACCACCTACCATGGGTGAATTGGTTAACGTGGATGTATGAATTATCTAAATTTAAGTATGGAGTACATCTAGGAGTGCCTGGCGCAGGTACATTTAATCTAAATTGTGCATATTTAGGAATACCTTGTATTGGGCATAAATCAGTAAATACGCAAAAGTATCTTCATCCTGATTTAGCTATAGAAGAAGGTAATATAGAAAAGGCAAGACAACTAGCACATAAATTATCTTCGGATGAAGAATTCTACAAATACTGTAGTATAAAATCTAAAAAACTATTTAACAAACTATATTCAGAAAATGAATTTACAAATAAATTAACAAAAATATTATTATGAAAGCATTAGTAACAGGAGGAGCAGGTTTTATAGGTTCTACTTTAACAGATAAGCTTATAGAATTAGGCCATAAAGTAGTAATTATAGATAATTTATCTACCGGAAAAGAAGAAAATATAAATCCTAAAGCAGAGTTTATTAATAAATGTCTTACAACTCTAGAAGAAGATTTTTTAGTAGGCAAAGGAATAGACGTAGTTTTTCATTTAGCAGCATTAGCTAGAGTACAACCTTCTATAGAAGATCCTATTAAGTATAACGAGCATAATATTACAGCTACTTTAAAGTTGTTGTACGCTAGTCATAAAGCAGGTGTAAAAAGAGTAGTATACAGTGCTTCAAGTTCTGCTTATGGAGATGCAACAATTTTTCCTACTCCAGAGACACATTCAGTGAATCCTCTTTCACCTTACGGGCTACAGAAATTAGTTGGGGAACAGTACTGTAAAATGTTTAGCGAAGTATATAATTTGGATACTTGTTCTCTAAGGTATTTTAATGTATATGGAGAGAGAATGAACCTATCAGGAGCATACTGTTTAGTTATGGGTATATTTGCTAAGCAGATGCTTGATGGTAAGCCGCTGACGATTACTAACGATGGAAATCAACGTAGAGATTTTACATACGTTCAAGATGTAGTAGATGCTAATATTTTAGCAGCAACTTTAGAAACCTCTTTGAAAGGTGAGGTGTTTAATATCGGTAACGGTAACAACTATTCTGTTAATGATGTTGCGGATATGTTAGGAGGTGAAAAAACCTATGGAGAAAAAAGGTTAGAGCCATTTCAAACTTTAGCTGATAATAGTAAAGCAAAAAAAATTCTAGGATGGAATACTAAAGGTGATTTACCATCCTGGATTAAAAAGTATAAAAAAGATTTAGGTATATGAAAATAACTTTTATTATACCCTCCAGAAATAATTTAGAATTCTTACAACTTGCTTACAGGTCTATCCGTAATTTGGAGACCAAGCATGAAGTATTAGTTCTGAATGATGCTTCTACAGACGGTACTCAAGAGTGGATAGAGAAGCAAAATGATAAAGATCTTATCACATACCATAATCCAGGTCCAGAGCGTATAGGAATTGTAGGTATGTTTGATAAAGGTATTGAGATGGCCCGTACAGATGTTATTATGGCTTTTCATGCCGATATGGTTGCTTGTAAAGATTTGGATAAAAATATTCTTAAGCATTTAGAAAAAGGCAAAGTTGTTTCAGCTACTAGAGTTGAACCTCCTCTACATCCTGACGGTCCGGAAAAGATTCTACGTAACTATGGAATAGAAACTGATGAATTTAAATTTGATGTTTGGTATGAAGGAAGTGAAAAGCTAAAAGAAAATAGAACTACTGAAGGTATTTTTGCTCCCTGGTGTATGTATAGAGAAGATTTTTTAGCTATAGGAGGTCATGATGAATTATTTGCTCCACAATCTAAAGAAGATTCAGACTTATTTAATAGATTCCAACTTAATGGATATAAATTTATTCAACCCTGGGATGCTTTAGTTTATCATTTTACCTCTAGAGGTTCTAGATTCAATAAACATGCCGGGGGATCAGCTGGAACTAATTCTCAGGAGTGGGTATATACAACAAATAAAAACGGTAGAAATTTTATCCGTAAGTGGGGTCACTTTATCAAGCACGATCGTTTAATGAAGCCTATCATTCCTCCGAAGTATAATTTTGGATTTATAATTAGTAATTGTAATGAAAATTTTTTACATGCTTTAGAACCTTGGGCCGATACCTGCTACGTAGATTGTGAATATGAAAATTATATTATAGAAGAACAACCTAATACAGCTTACGACTTAAGAGACAGAATCAAGCCCTTTGGTAACGAAAAGAACTCTGAGATCTTAGTTCAGATAGATACAACAATATTTACCCAGCAAGACTTTCAAATTTTAAACCAATTATCTCAAATTATAAAAGAGAGTGGAGAGATAGGAATCTTTCAGTTAGGAAATCTATTTATTAATATAATTCAAATGAACGAATATCAAAACGATCTAATTAAATTATGAAAAAAAAGTACTTAGTAGAGTTTACAGAAGTAAATGGAACCACATACGAATTTGAGTTTGTAACAGACAACATAGAATGGTCTATAGAACAGTATTGCAGAAACAGATCTATAATTGAACATCGCATTTTAAACGAAGGAGCAGGAGGAAAAAAACAAATGCTTTTTGGATAAAATAATAAGCTATTTATTAGTATACCACAATTATTTTTCTTATATTATATAAATGAAAACAGATAAAAAATTCATATTAGAAACAGTAAAGAGAGTTATAGCTGAAGCCGCAAAAATCAAATTCGCAGGTCATCAGTTTATGCTTAAAGTAGATGTCAATGAAGATCCACAAAAGAAAGGTTTAAAAATACAATTTATTCCTACAACTTTTGGACAATTATCTCAAACAGAGCAAAATGATATA
>Ga0222714_10001202_pt1 | contig 29336 bp, 24 predicted proteins | sample C33_3DmetaG_FD_165048 | JGI IMG/M metagenome (GOLD analysis project Ga0222714, IMG submission 165048) | Estuarine water microbial communities from San Francisco Bay, California, United States - C33_3D | ecosystem: Environmental > Aquatic > Marine > Unclassified | place: USA: California... | reverse complement strand
CGGCAGATGACGGATCGATACCGATGAGCCCCGGTTCCTGCTATCTTGCGCGGCCGCGCGTGGAACGGAATGCGGTTGTCGCCGTGTGCCTCATCGGCCCTGCGATCCCGCACCGTCACCACGCGCTTTGCGGGGGCGTCGCGGCCCAGTTGGCCACGCGCCACGCCGAGTCGTCCCCGGGTCACACAGTGAGGAGCATTTCGTGAAGGTCCGTCCGTCCGTGAAGCCGATGTGCGAGAAGTGCCGCGTGATCAAGCGGCACGGCAAGGTCCTCGTGATCTGCAGCAACCCTCGACACAAGCAGACCCAGGGGTAGTCAGTGGCGCGAATCGCCGGAGTCAATATCCCCCGCGAGAAGCGGGTGGAGATCGGCCTCACCTACGTCTACGGGATCGGCCGCACCACGGCCAACGAGATCCTCGGCAAGGTCGGGATCAGCAAGGACACCTACGTCCGTGACCTGACCGAGGAAGAGGTCGGACAGCTCCGCGAGGTGATCGAGCGCGATTACATCGTGGAGGGCGACCTCCGCCGCGAGCGCGCGAACAACATCAAGCGCCTGATGGACATCGGCTGCTACCGCGGGCTGCGCCACCGGCGCGGGCTCCCGGTGAACGGCCAGCGCACCAAGACCAACGCCCGCACGCGCAAGGGCCCGAAGCGCACTGTCGGCAAGCAGCGCAAGAAGTAGCCGGAGCGTAAGGAGCACATGGCACGCCAGAAGGCCACCCGAGGTCGTACCCGCCGCAAGGCCCGCAAGAACATCGCTGCGGGGCACGCGCACATCAAGACCTCGTTCAACAACACGATCGTCACCCTCACCGACCGCGCGGGCAACGTGATCGCGTGGGAGACCGCCGGCTCTGCCGGGTTCAAGGGCTCCCGCAAGAGCACGCCGTTCGCCGCCCAGGTGACGGCCGACGCCGCCGCCCGCAAGGGCATGGAGCACGGCCTGCAGAAGGTCGACGTCTTCGTGAAGGGTCCCGGCTCCGGCCGCGAGACGGCCATCCGCTCGCTGCAGGCCGCCGGCCTCGAGGTCACCTCCGTCACCGACGTGAGTCCCGTTCCCCACAACGGCTGCCGCCCTCGCAAGCGGCGCCGCGTCTAGGAGGCCGACGTGGCTCGCGATCGTGACCCGCAGTGCAAGCAGTGCCGCCGCGAGGGGGAGAAGCTCTTCCTCAAGGGCTCGCGCTGCCTCACCGAGAAGTGCGCCATCGAGCGCCGCAACTACCCGCCCGGCCACCACGGCCGCGGGCGTATCCGCCAGTCGGAGTACCTGATCCAGCTGCGCGAGAAGCAGCGGGCTCGCCGCTACTACGGCGTGCTCGAGAAGCAGTTCCGCCGCTACTACGAGAAGGCCAGCCGCCAGCCCGGTATCACGGGCGAGAACCTGCTGCGCCTCCTCGAGCTGCGGCTCGACAACGTGGTCACCCGCCTGGGCTTCGCGGCTTCGCGCCGCCAGGGGCGCCAGCTGGTGCGCCACGGCCACATCATGGTCAACGGCAAGCGCGTGGACATCCCGTCCTACCAGTGCCGTCCCGACGACATCATCACCATCAAGCCGGAATCCGGTGCCGAGCAGACCGTGCGCGGCGCCACAGAGATCGGCGCGTCGGTGGCCCCGTGGCTGCAGGCCGACCACGAGTCGCTGTCCGGCAAGGTGCTGAAGGCACCCGACCGCACCGAGATCGACACCCCGGTGCGCGAGCAGCTCATCGTGGAGCTTTACTCGAAGTAAGCAGTGCACCGGGCCCGACACGGGCGATGGCGGGGCGCCCCTGACGCGGGGGCCTCGGCCGAGGCCGTCGGACCCGGTTCCGCGTTCACCACATAACCGGCCACAGGGCCGGGAGGAGCAACCCAAGTGCTCGACATCCAGACCCCGCGCATGTCCTACGAGCCCGAGTCCGACGTCTTCGGGCAGATCGAGGTCGAGCCGCTCGACCGCGGCTTCGGACACACCTTCGGCAACTCGCTCCGCCGCGTGCTGCTGTCGTCCCTCGAGGGGGCGGCCGTCACGTCGATCAAGATCGATGGCGTGCAGCATGAGTTCACCACGGTGAAGGGCGTGCGCGAGGACGTCACGGACATCATCCTCAACCTGCGCGGCCTCGTGTGCCGCCTCGTCGGCGAGCCCGACGAGATCGAGGTGGCGCTGAGCCGCCAGGGCCCGGGCGTGGCCACCGCCGGCGACATCGCCTGCCCGTCCGACCTGGAGATCCTCAACCCCGAGCTGGAGATCGCCAACCTCGAGGCCGGTGCCTCGCTGGACATGGTGCTCACGGTCGCCCGAGGCCGCGGCTATGTGCCCGCGGAGCAGAACAAGGGGCCGGGATCGAGCATCGGGGTCATCCCCGTCGACAGCAACTTCTCGCCCGTGCGCCGCGTGCGCTACGAGGTCGGCGCCGCCCGCGTGGGCCAGCGCACCGACTACGACAAGCTCACCCTCGAGGTCGAGACCGACGGCTCGGTGGATCCGCGCACCGCAGTGGCCCAGGCCTCGGCGATCCTCATCGAGCGCCTTGCGATCTTCGCCGACCCGAAGGACATCCGCCTGCTCACCGAGGAGGAGCCCGAGCCGCCGCAGCCCGGTGGCGAGATGGCCAACATCCTCATCGAGGAGCTCGAGCTGGGCGTGCGCTCCTACAACTGCCTCAAGCGCGTGGGCGTCGAGACCATCGGCGACCTGATCTCGAAGAGCGAGGATGACCTCTCGGCCATCCCGAACTTCGGGAAGAAGAGCATCGAAGAAGTCAAGGAGAACCTGGCCCGCCACGGCCTGGCGCTCCGCGACGACTGATAACGACCGAACCGCCAACCGGAGACACCAATGCGACACCGCAGGCGCGGCCCCAAGCTCAATCGTGACAGTGCACATCGCAAGTCGATGGCGGCCAACATGGCCGTTGCGCTGCTCGAGCACGGGCGCATCCAGACCACCGAGGCCAAGGCCCGACTCGCCCGGCAGACGGCCGAGCGCGCCATCACCCTCGGCAAGCAGGGCACCCTGCACGCCCGTCGCCAGGCGATCGCGCTGCTGCGCAACAAGCCGATCACCTACCGGCTGTTCGACGACATCGCCCCGGTGTTCAAGGACGTCCCGGGTGGCTACACCCGCGTGACCAAGCTGGGCCCGCGCCAGGGCGACGCCGCACCGATGGTGCTGCTCGAGCTCTCGCGCGAGGTCCCCGCGGCCTCCAGCACGTCGACCGCCGCCTAGCGGCGCCACAGGAGCCTCTCGTGAACCGTTTCCGCACCCTCCTCGCCGCCGGCGCCCTGATCTCCCTCGGGGGCATCGCCCTCGGCGCGTCACAGGCCACGGCCGTGATGGCCGCCACCCAGGCGCAGATCACCGGCATCGTGAACGCCGTGAACGCCTGGACCAGCCAGACACAGGGCTACACGTACGCCGACTACTCGGTGCAGAACATCGCCATCTCGTCGGTGAACCCCGCGTTCGCCCGCGCCCAGATCGTGCCGACCGCGAAGTACGTCGGCATCATCCCGGCGCAGTGGACCGTGCTCACCGGGTCCGGCGCCAACTGGACCGTGGTGGATGGCGGCGTGAACTTCTGCGACAACTCGGCAAGCATCCCGCCGGCCGTCGAGAATGACCTCTTCCCGGGCGGCGCGCAGTGCGCCCCCACCAGCACGAAGGCCACCATCGCCTCGGCGAGCAACGGCCTCTACCGTCTGGTGGTGCAGGCACAGCGTCGCAACAAGACCAGCAACCAGGCCAGCGTGTACGTGAGCCTCCAGCAGACCAACGGCATCAAGGTGACCGAGCGCCGCCTGGGCGCCACCAACGGCTGGAGCTGGGCCACGGTGACCAAGCCGGGCAGCGCCTACGCCACGCTGAACATGACCAACCAGTGGGGCTTGGCCCAGGTGCTGAGGTCGGCCAACGCCCTCTACAGCGTGTACGGCTTCCGGGCCAGCTCGTTCGGGCTGACCCCCGCCGGCGCCTTCCAGTAGGCCCATTGCTCATGCCCGCGCTTCGACTCGACATCGAGTACGACGGCGCGGGCTACGCGGGTTGGGCAGAGCAGCCTGGCCAGAGAACGATCGAGGGCGTCCTGCGGGACGCCCTCGAGGTCGTTCTGGGGCGAAGGCCCGAGGTGCGCGTGGCCGGCCGCACGGACGCCGGCGTGCACGCCACCGGGCAGGTGGTGAGCCTGGAGGTGCCCGCGGGCATGGACGCCCCGCAACGGGCCGCCGCCGCAGACCCCGACCGCCTGCGGCGCTCCCTCAACGGCCTGCTGCCCGATGATGTCGCGGTGCGCACGGCATCGCCAGCGCCCGAGGGGTTCAACGCGCGCGCCGATGCCCTCAGCCGCGCCTACGACTACCGCATCCTCATCGGTGCGCCATCGCCCCTGCGGCGGGCCCGCACCCTGCGCCACACCGGCCCGCCGCTCGATCGGAGAGCGCTCGATGCCTGCGCCTCTGCCACGTCGGGGCAGCACGACTTCACGGCGTTCACGCCCGCCGAGACCCAGCACGTGTTCTTCGACCGCACGGTGCTGGAGTGCGCCTGGCGCGAGGGAGGGGACGCCGGCGACGAACTCATCCTGCGCATCGAGGCCGACGCCTTCCTTCGCCATATGGTGCGCGTGGTGGTGGGCACCATGCTCGAGGTCGCCCGCGGGGTGCGCGACCTCGACTCCTACGTCGCCCTGCTCGATGGCGCCCCGCGCTCGGCGGCCGGTCCCACGGCCCCGCCGCATGCCCTCACGCTGGTCGCGGTGCGCTACCCCGGGTAGACGCGACGACGTTCCGGGGTCGTTGCTGCGCCACAGCCGGTCGTCGCCGTGGCGAGGCCCGGGGGTGTTCCCTTCGTTCGCCAGGGCAGCGCATGCGACCCGGGCTTCGCCCGGGAGGGCACGGCGGCACTGGTCTTTCCTCCGGGAACACCCCCGGGCCTCTTCTGTGTCGTCGGCCTGTGGCGCGGCAGCGAACCCCCGCCTTCTCGCCGTCCACACGCACTCCGGACACTCCGGGGGCGGGACTACGATTTACCGCAGGTGAGGATCTTGGTGACCAACGACGACGGCGTGCAGGCGCCGGGCATCCTCGCCCTGCGGCAGGCTGTGGACCACCTCGGCGATGTGTTCGTGATCGCGCCCGATGCCAACCGAAGCGCGATCGCCCGCGGCATCACGATCCACGATCCGCTGGTGGTGGACGACGTCGAGATGGCCGATGGGCATCCGGCGTACGCGGTGAGCGGCACTCCCGTCGACTGCGTGCGGCTCGGGGCGCTTGGACTCATCGGTGATCCACCCGACGTGGTGCTGAGCGGCGCCAACTTGGGGCTCAACCTCGGCGACGACGTCACGTACTCCGGCACGGTGGCCGCGGCGCTCGAGGGCGTGATGCTCGGGCTGCCCGCCATCGCGGTGAGCCAGGACGCCCTGGGTGGCGGCAGCGGGCCCGGGCTCGAGTACGACTTCTCGGCCTCCGCGGCCTTCGCGGCCAAGCTCGTGCCGCTGGCCTGCGAGGAGCGCTTCCCGCGCCATGTGATCTTCAACGTCAACGGCCCCGGCGTCTTACCCGGGGAACTTGCAGGGGCGAAGGTAACGCGCCTCGGCCGACGCGTATACGACGACTCCCTGGTGCTCGAGGGCACGCAGGGGACGGCGCGGCACTTCCGCATCTATGGCGAGCCCATGAGCCACGACAAGCAGCCCGGCACCGACCTCTCGGCCGTCGACGACAACTTCCTGTCGGTCACCCCGCTGCACTTCGACCTCACCGACCTCGAGGGCATGGACCGCATGGCCCGGTGGGAGCTCGACGCGCTGCTGCAGTCGGTGGCAGGGGTCTCGTAGTCCGGTGCCGCGCTTCGGCACGGTGCTCTTCGACCTGGACGGCACGGTCGTGGACACCCGTGAGCTCATCCGGCAGTCCCACCGCCATGCGGTGACCACGGTGCTCGGTCGCGACATGCCCGACGACGATCTCCTGGCCAACGTCGGCCGGCCGCTCATCGAGCAGATGGCCGCCTTCGACGCGGACCGTGCCCAGCAACTCCTGGAGGCCCAGCGCGCCTTCAGCCACGCCCATACCGAGGAGCTGATCCGCCCGTACGCGGGCCTGGGGGAGATGCTCGCGGGCCTGAAGGCCGTCGGATGCCGCACCGGGGTGGTCACGTCGAAGTCGGGGCCGACCGTGCAACTGGCCTTCGATGCCCTGCCCGAGGTGGCCGATCACATCGACGTGCTGGTGGCTGTGGAGGACACCTCCGTGCACAAGCCGGGGCCGGAGCCGGTGCTCCTGGCGCTGGATCGCCTCGGTGCGGATGCTGCGGACGCCTGCTACGTGGGCGATGCGCCGTTCGACATCGCCGCGGGTCGCGCTGCGGGCGTCACCACCGTTGGCGTTACGTGGGGCTTCTTCCCGCGCGATGCCATCGCCGGCGCCGACGTGATCATCGGCGAGGTCCCTGTGCTCGAGGCCTACCTGATGGACGCCGCATGAGTAACGGCGAGGGAACCGGGAAGAAGGGCGCCGACGCGGGGAGGAGCGCCGGGAAGGGTGCCGCGAAGGACGCCGGCCGGGCGACGGCGCCCAGGCGGGGCGCAGCCGGCGCGAAGGGCGGGCCCGGTGCTCGCGCCGAGGAGCTGCGCGCGCTCATCCGCGATGCATCGCACCGGTACTACGTGATGGACGACCCCACGGTGGACGATGCCGTGTACGACGGCTGGGTGCGCGAGCTCGAGTCCATAGAGGCCGAGTACCCCGACCTGGTCACATCCGACTCGCCCACGCAGCGCGTGGGTGCGCAGCCATCGGAGAGGTTCGCGTCACATCGGCACGTGCAGGCGATGCTGAGCCTGGCCAACGCGCGCGGTGATGATGAGCTCCACGACTGGAACCGTCGCCTAGAGGCCGTGCTCGAGCAGGAGGGCATGGGTGGACAGCCGGTGCACTACGTGGTGGAACCCAAGATCGACGGCCTGGCCGTATCGCTTACCTACGAGGAGGGCCACCTGGTGGTGGGTGCCACCCGCGGCGACGGCGAGGTGGGCGAAGACGTGACCAGCAACATCCGGACCATCAAGGCGGTGCCGCTGGTGATGCGCCCTGAGGTCGGGACGCCCCCCGCCCGCGTGGAGGTGCGCGGAGAGGTGTACCTGCCGCTCGAGGCCTTCGCGCAGTTCAATGAGGCCCGCGCCGCCGAGGGCCAGCCCACCTTCGCCAACCCGCGTAACGCCGCCGCCGGCAGCCTGCGACAGCTCGACCCTCGGCTCACCGCCGAGCGTCCGCTGAGCGCCTGGTTCTACGCGGTCGGGGCATCCGATGGCCTCGCGGCCACCAGCCAGCACGCGGTTCTCGAGTGGCTGCGCGCGGCGGGCTTCCCGGTGAACCCGCTCATCGCGGTGTACGAGCACATCGACGACGTCGCCGCCGCATGTGAGGGCTGGGAGAAGCGGCGCGGGGAGATCGACTACGACATCGACGGCGCGGTGGTGAAGGTCGACTCGCTCGAGATGCAGCGTCGCCTCGGCGCGGTGGCCCGCGCTCCGCGCTGGGCAATCGCGTACAAGTTCGCGCCCACCACCGCCACCACGCTGCTCAGGGACATCCGCGTGAACGTTGGTCGCACCGGGGCCATCGTGCCCTGGGCCGAGCTCGCGCCGGTGCACGTGGGTGGAGTGACCGTCGAGCGGGCCACCCTGCACAACCAGGACGACCTCGCGCGCAAGGACCTCCGCATCGGTGACACCGTCATCGTGCAGCGCGCCGGCGATGTGATCCCCCAGGTCGTTTCGGCGCTCACCCAGAGGCGCAGCGGTGATGAGCGCCCCTTCGAGATGCCTGTCGACTGCCCGGCGTGTGGCACCGCGCTGGTGCGCCCCGACGGGGAGGTGATATGGCGCTGCCCCAACCGCTCATGCCCCGCGCAACTGGTGGAGAGCGTCATCCACTTCGCCTCGCGCGGATGCATGGATATCGAGGGCCTGGGCGAGAAGACCGTGCAGAAGCTCTTCGATGTGGGCCTCATCGCCAACGTGGCCGACCTCTACGACATCACCGCAGATCAGCTCATCCCGCTCGAGGGCTTCAAGGACCAGAGCGCCGCGAACCTGATCGGTGGCATCGAGGCCAGCAAGCAGCGCCCGTGGCCCCGGATCATCAATGCCCTTGGCATCCGCCACGTGGGCGAGGTCACCGCCGACGCCATCGCCCTGGTCGCCCCCGGCCTCGACGCCCTGCTCGATGCGTCAGCCGACGACCTCGCCCGCGCCGACGGAGTGGGCCCCGTGGTGGCCGAGGCCGTGACCGAGTTCCTGTCGGCGGACGACAACCGCGCCATGCTCGACCGCCTGCGCGTCGCGGGCCTCACCATGGAGATGGACGTGCCCGACGGTCCGATCGTTGGCCCCCTCACCGGCTGCACGGTGGTGGTGACCGGCGCCCTGCAGGGCTTCACCAGAGACGAGGCCAAGAGGGCCATCATCGCCGCCGGTGGAAAGAGCACCGACTCGGTGAGCAGGAAGACCACCTTCGTGGTGGTGGGCGCCGACCCCGGCAGCAAGGCGGAAAAGGCCGAGAAGGCGGGGGTGCCGGTGGTGGATGAGATGACGTTCGCGGCGGTGCTGGCGGGTGGGCAGCCAGTACCTGCGCGCACCGTCGTCTAGCGCCCCGCGGCCGGGCGCGGGCATCGGGGTTCCGGAACAGCACGCACCGTCCTCGAGACGAGGAGGAAATGTTGGGGGTTTCGTGGAATACGCCACCGCTTTCCTCTCCCACGCCCCGGGGTATCCCGCGCCTATGCCTTCCTCTCATCGACGTCCGACCCGTGTCCGCATGCGTGCGGCCGCGGCAGCCATGATCGCCGCCCTCGCGGCGATCCTGATGCCGTCCGCCGCGGGTGCCGCGCCCCTCACCGGCATGTCCGTGACCCAGGGCAACTACCTGGTGCAGGGGCTCGGGACGGTGACGGTTGGGTTCACAACTGCCCAGCCGGTGATGCCCGGTGGCTATGTGTCCGTGGCTTTCCCGGCGGGGTACGACCTGTCGACGGTGGTAACCGGCAGCAACGAGGTCACCTTCGGTGGCGCCGTCCCGTTCACAGGGGACTCCAACACGACGGTCGACCTCGCAACGAACACCGTGCAGGTGCAGCTGGACAACTCCTCGACGGATTTTCAACCCGGGGGGAAGACCATCACCTTCAACGGCGTGACCAACCCCGTCGCATCGTCGGCCTCGTCGGGATCGTTCACGATCACCACCTACAACCCCATTCAGCCGACTCCACCCGCGCCATGGGTAGCCCTCGACACGGGCACGGTAGACGGCCCCGCCATCCTCGCCGGGGGCCTCCCCGATGCCTTCGTCATGCTCGGGAGCTCGCAGGCCTCGGCGACCACCACTGTCACCGTCGGGTTCGACACCGAGCAGGCCGTGCCGAACAACGGCGCGATCGTGGTGGTGTTCCCCGATGCCTTCGACGTATCGGGTGTCGGGGCGACGGCGGCATACGGCGGCGCTGTCCCGTTCGATGGCACCAACACGGTTTCCGTGTCCGGTCAGACCGTCACCGTCACCCGAACCGGCGGCGCCACCACCGCGGCCGGAGCCAAGACCGTGGCTCTCACGGGAGTGGTCAACCCGGCGACGGCGCGGACGGACTCAGGCCTCTTCGCGCTGCGGACCACCGACGGATCGGCGACCATCGATGAGGGCGCCGCCGTGGGCCCTGCAATCGCCCCGTCGGCGCTCACCAGCATGTCAGCGACCCTGGCGCGGCCGACCGTCGGTGAGACCGGAAGCATGACCCTCGCATTCACGACGGCGTCCAGCACCCCGGCGAATGCCACCATCAGGATCCTCATGCCGCCAGGCTTCAACCTGTCGTTCCTCGGCAATACGGCTGCGTTCAGCGGCGCCGTGCCCTTCACGGGAACCGGCAGCGTGTCGAGCGATGGCCAACTCATCACCATCCGTCGCAGCGGCGGCACGGCGACCGCTGCAGGGGCCAAGTCGATCACCCTCACCGGAATCCGGAATCCCGGGCACGTGGGGCTATTTGCGCCGGTGGTCGTCACGACCCTCGACAGCTCGTCTGATCTCATCGCATCGGGCACGACGAGTACCACGGTCACGACCCCGGGGTCCCTCACCACCCTGGAGGTGTCGCCCGCGAGCACCACGGTGTCCGCTGCGGGGGATCTCTCGGTGGGCTTCACCACCGCCGACATGGTGCCGGCGGACGGTGTGATCCGGATCACCATGCCGAGCGGGTTCGTGCTCTCGGGCGCCGGCGTGAACCCGGCGTTCCCATCCAACCCGTCAACGAACTTCGACGGGACAGCCACCCTTTCGGTGGACGGTAACGACCTCGTCATCGCCAGGAATGGCGACGGAACCGACAGTCCGTCGGGCGCCAAGCGCATCGTCGTCACCGGCATCGCGAACCCGCCCACCGCGGGCCGTACCGCGTCGTTCCCCATCGCCACCAGCACCCGCGCAGGCGACCAGATCGACACCGGTACCGCGCCGGCGGTCACGATCACCGCGGGCGCGATCACCGCAGGTCAGGCGACCCCTGCATCTCTGCTCACGGGCGCGAATGGCAACGTGAGCGTCACCTTCACCACGGCGAACGCAATTCCGGCCGATGGGCGCATCGTCGTCACCTTCCCCGCCGGGTTCAACGTCGCGGCGGCATCTGGTGCCACGCCGGGCACGGGCATCGACGGCACGCTGGCGGTGACCACGTCCGGGCAGAGCGTGATCCTCACCCGAAGCGGCGGCAGCGATGCGGCCGCGGGCGCCAAGGCCCTGACCATCGCGGGCATCACCAACCCCGCCTACATGGGCACGACCGGCACGTTCGGGATTCGCACGGAATCAGGCGCGAGCGGGTTCCCCGACATCGACTCGGGCACGGCGCCTGCCGTTGAGATCGAGGCCGACACCACCGATGGCGCAGCAGCGTTCACGAGCGACATCGCCGGATCGCTCTCCGACATGACCTACACGTGGACGGTTGGCGCGAACACCATCGATTCCGACGGCAAGATCCTCATCACCATGCCGTCGGGCTTCGATCTGACGCGGGTCGGCACCGTGACCCTGGGCGGCATCGACGGCACTCACAGCACCACCGTCAACGCGGGCGCTGGGACCATTCTCATCACGCGCACCGCTGGCACGGTGGCCAGCGGCACGGTGTCCGTCACGGTGCGCCGCCTTCTGATGCCATCTGTGTCCGGTCCCACCGCGGCGATTGCGCTTCAGACGCAGACGAGCGGCGGGGTTGCCGAGGAGAACGTGAGCGCCGAGGGCGTGCTCGTGGAGCCGAGCGTGCTCCGCCTGGTCTCTGCCCGGCCTGCGGCATCGCCTGCCGGCTCCACTGCCGCCGGGGCAGTTGGGAACTTCGTCGTGTCCTTCACGACCTCCAATTCCCTTCCCGCCGACGGTGAGGTTGAGATCTCCCTCCCCACGCCGATGGGCGTGAGCGAGGTCGGCGGTTCTCCGGTGGCGATGACCGGCATCGATGGCAACGCCTACGTGTCGTTCGATGCGGCGACCAACACGGTCACCGTGACCCGCTCCGGTGGCTCCCCAACGCCATCTGCACCCGGCGCGAAGTCCATCACGCTCTCCGGGATCCGCAACCAGCCGTACGCCGCCGTCGTGGGAACCGTCGGGGTCGTGACGCGTGCCGCGAACGGCAACGCGATCGACGTCGGTGACGTCGCATCACCGTTCAGCACCACTGCGAATGTGATCAGCGACATCACCTGGGGCTCCGCGTGGCCGATCGCCGGCGCTGTTGGGGAACTCGAGATCGCGTTCACCACGTCCAACCCGATTGAGGAGGGCCAAGAGCTCCTCGTGGAACTCCCCGCGGGGTTCAGCCTCCCCGATCCCGACGCCCTCAGGGTGTACTTCGACGATCCGACGCTCGCGCAGAGCGCGATCACGATGATCGGCGGCCGCACATTCGTGTTCACCAGGAATGACATCGGGGGCCCGACGCCCGCCGGTGCGAAGACCATGTACCTGTTCGGGATGCGCAACCCGCCGCGGTCGGGCACCACCGGGCCGGTGTCCATCGCCACGGCGACGGCGACGAATCAGGCCATCGACCTCGGCACCTCGCCATCGGGGATCCAGATCGAACCCGCGGACTCGGATGGGACCACGGTCACGGCGACCAGTCTGATCGCGGGCGACAGCACCGCTGTGCAGGCAGACCTCACGAGCTCGCTGTCCACCCCCGCCAGCGCCGTGATCAGGATGACCTTTCCCGCCGGATTCGACCTTTCCCAGGTGGGGCCGACTGCCACCACCAGCTTCGCGGGCACCAACTCCGTGAGTGTCGTGGGGCAGGCAGTGCTCGTCACCCGCACGAGTGGCGCGGCGGTGCCGGCGAACACCCCGATGTCCATCTCAATTCCCCGCGTGCGCAACCCGGGGATCTCCGGCGTGACCGGCGACTTCCTCGTAGACGTTGAGACGCGGGGCGGCGACACCCTGGACGTGGCGCTCGCGGATGGCATCACCGTCACGCCCGGCGCCATGCGGTTGATTTCCGCAACGCCGTCCAGCGCGGCGGCCGGGGCGACGGTGCCGCTCACGGTCGGCTTCACGAACGCCAACCCCATTCCGGGCAACGGGCAGATCGTCATCTCCCTGCCGGCTGGATTCGACCTGGCCCGTCTGGCCAGCACCGCCGCGCTGTCCGGAATGGACGGCTCCGCCGTGGTCGCGGCGAACGCGGCTGCCCGTACCGTCACGGTCACCCGCGTGGGTGGATCCACGGCGACCACGGGCGTGAAGAGCATCACTCTGACCGGTGTCACGAACCCGGGCACACCGGGTCCGACCGGGGCGCTCGGCATCGCATCGTCCACGGCTGGGGGCACGGCCATCGACGAGGGATCGATCGCCTCGGCCTTCACGGTGGCCCCTGCGGTGGAGCAGGCATCGCTTCGCACGGCGGGCCTCGCGTTCGCCACGCTGGCGCCCTCAGGCCGCGGCAACGTGGTGGTGACGATCCAGACCGTGAACAACCTCGAGAACGACACCAGCATCGCGATCACGTTCCCGAAGGGATTCAATGTGTCTCAGGTCGGCGCCACGGCCGCTTACGGTGGCCAGACTCCATTCGACGGACCGAACTTCGTGTCCGCGAGCGGACAGGTGGTCACCATCGCCAGGCGGGGCGGCACCACCACAGGTCCCGGCACCAAGACCATCACCCTCACGAATGTCCGCAACCCATCCTCAGCCGGATCAACGGGAGGCTTCCCCATCTCCGTGGTCGATCCACGCGGTGGGGTCATCGAGAGCGGCACTGCGGCAGGGGTGTTGATCCGACGGCCCGCGCGCCTGGTGCGGCCCGTGCGTCGGACGGTCAGCGCCGGATACATCACGCTCACCACGCGCGTGCGGTTCTTCGAGCCGGTGCCGTCGAGTCTCATCGTCAGGAGCACGACACGGTCCCGCGCTCGGGTCACCCAGCTGCCGGGTACCGTCATCGGCCGGCGGGTGGTCCGGCGCTCGCAGACCACCGCAACCCTCCGTCCCACGCGCGCGAATGAGCTGGTCAACCTGAAGATCCGCGTCCCGCGGTCGACAGGCAAGGTCACGCTGCAACTCGTCGCCGCGACCGGCAACGTCAAGCAGACGCTCACCCTGCGCTAGCTGCGACGCACCGTACGGTCGGGTCTCCCGCGGACGGGGGGCCCGACCCGCCTCGCGCCGCGCAGTCAGCTCGCCGAGTCGGCCCTGCCGGTGGCCAGCAACGTGACCGCGCGGTCCATCGTCGTCTGCGCGCCTCTGACGTCGCTCGTGTTCATGAGGAACGCGAAGGCATAGGGCACGCCGGCCCGGCTGGTCACCGTCCCGGCGAGCGATGCCACGCCATTGATGTAACCGGTCTTGGCGTGCACGCGGTATCGCACGGCCGGTCCCCTGAGGCGACGGATGAGCGTGCCTTCACCCCCCTGGGGCATGGAGTCGATGAGCACCCGTCCCCACTGGGGGTGGGCATGGGCGTCCCTCAGCACCCCTACGAGCGTTGATGCGGACACCCGGTTGCTGTGCGACAGCCCCGAGCCATCGACGAAGTTGTCGGTGGCCTTCAGGATGCCGCGCTCAAGAAGCAGGTTCTCGGCCCGTGCGGTGCCAGTGCGCGTGGCGCCGATGCCGGCGCCGTACACGCCGACGTCCTTCGTGAGCACCTCGGCGGTGAAGTTGTCGCTGTGGAGGTTCATGAAGCGCACGATGCGCGCGACCGGCTCGGACCGCACCTGGCCGATGATCTTCCCGCCGGGCGCGTCGCGACCCGCGCGCACGCGGCCCGAGACGCTGACTCCGGCCTTGCGGAGCGCCGCCACGAGTCGCTGGCCGGCGGCGATGGCCGGGCTCGCCACGTTCGACCCGTTGTTGCTGCGGTTCTGGTTGGTGGCGATCCCCGAGAGCGGCGGGCACTCCCACCGATAGCTGCTCTTCCACATCGGACCCATGCGCTCGCGGTCGAAGAGGGTCTCATCCACCACAACGCCGCCGGTGATGCGCGTGGTGCCCTGATCGCGCACGTTGCGCGCGAGCTCCTCGAGCGGCGTTCCGAGGCGGTCGAGGTTCGCCCGCGAGTATGCGCGCGTTGCGAGCATCGGATCGCCGGCCCCGATGAGGTAGGCGGGGCCGCTCACTGTGCCCCCGGGGCCGGTGGAGTCGGGGCCCGCTTCGAGGCGCGTGGTGAATCGGAACTCAGGGCCGACCGTGAGCAGGGTGGATGCCGCCGTGATGATCTTCATCGTCGAGGCGGGCGCAAGCGAGGTGTCGGGCTTCCACGCAGCCACGGTTACCGGGCCGGATGGGTCGAGCCGCTGCACCAGCACGCTCATCGTGGGGTTCTTCTTCGCGAAGGCGTCCACGGTGGACGCCACAGGGTTTGACTGGCCCGTGGCGGCGCCGGAAGCCAGCGCGAGCGCCCCCGCAGTGGCCAGGGCGATGAGGGCCCTCGGGGGCCTGCGATGTCTTGCGCTCACGACGACGAGCAGGCTAGCGACGGCCCCGGCGCCCGCACAGAGCGCCGGGGCCGTCACGACATCAGGCGGCGAGCATCTCCTCAGCGTCCGTGTCGTCCGGGAACCGGTGACCGGTCGCGAGGAGGCTGGTGATCACCAGCGTCTTGTCCACCCGCCCGTGGTAGATGGGGATCGACTGCTCAACGCAGTAGCGCACCAGGCGATCGGTGCGCATGCCGATGGCATTCGCCATCTCGTCCGGGGTCAGGTGGTTCGCCATCTCATTCCTCCCATGTCTCGTCCCAGAACGACGACGACCCGCAGCCATGGGGCATGCGGGTCGCAGGTCAGCGCGCGCGGTGTGGCCGGAGGGTCAACGTCCGGATGCTCCGTGCGCGTCCATGGGGTGACGATACGCCGCCGCGCGGACGCAGGCAGGGCACGCGTCCGCACAGAGCGCCGAAAAGCGGGGCCCATGGGCTAGGATGCCCTCCGCTTCATCGCGGGGTGTGGCGCAGCTTGGTAGCGCGCTCCGTTCGGGACGGAGAGGTCCCCGGTTCAAATCCGGGCACCCCGATGAAGCGGCATCCGCGGTCGATAGGGGAGAAGCGATGGGGCCCGATTCCACTCCTGCGGAGATCTTGGCAGGCACGTGCACGATCGCCATGATCGGGGCATCGCCGGATCCCGACAAGCCCTCGCACGGCGTGATGCGCTACCTGCTCGAGCAGGGCTACAAGGTGATCCCGGTGCGGCCCGGCGAGGGCGACGTGCTGGGGATCCCCGTGGTGGGCTCGCTCGCCGCGATCGACGAGCCTGTCCACATGGTGGACGTGTTCAGGAAGTCCGAGGCGGCACCGGAGATCGCCCGCGAGGCCGTGGCCATCGGGGCCACCTCACTGTGGCTGCAGCCGGGGTGCCTGAGCGACGAGGCCCGTGACATCGCCACGTCGGCGGGCTTGGCCTTCGCCGAGGACCTCTGCACCCGGCAGGTCCACCGGGATGAGGGCGTGGGGGCCGTGGGCCCCTCGCTGCTGCCCTAGACCGTGACGACGCCCTCGACCTCGGGCAACTCGCGGCGGAGTTCCGCCTCGATGCCAAGGGTGAGGGTGGCGGTGCTCATGGGGCAGCCGCCGCAGGCGCCGAGCATGTGGAGGTGGACGAAGCCCTCGTCGTCGAAGTCCACGAGCTCCACGTCGCCGCCATCCGCGTGCAGGGCGGGGCGGATGCGCTCGAGCACGTCCTCGATGCGGGTAAGGGTCTCGACGTCTGCCATGAGTCCTCCGGTTCGCGTGGCGACGGGCGCAATGGTAGCGCGGGGGGTGGTCGGTGCCCCCTGACACCGTGCGCGCGGCCGTGGTGCAACTGCTGGCCGATGAGGACGCCGCGCGCAACATCGCGCGCGCCGGCGAGCTGGTGCAGGCCGCAGCGGTGTCGGGCGCGCGGCTGGTGGTGTTGCCCGAGAAGTGGAACTGGTGGGGGCCGGCGTCGCACACCCGCGAGGGCGCCGAGGCCCTCGACGGTCCGTCGCTCGGCGCGGCCCGCGCGTGGGCGCGCGAGCTCGCGGTGTTCGTGCTGGCGGGGAGCGTGCTGGAGGCCATCGGAGACGGGTCGCGCGCGTTCAACACCAGCGTGCTCATCGCCCCCGCCGGCCGCGATATCGCGCTGTATCGCAAGGTGCACCTCTTCGACGTGACGGTGGACGGGCATGAATACCGGGAGTCCGACGCCGTGGAGCCCGGCGAGGCGCTGGCCCTGGGCGATGTGGAGGGCCTGAGGGTGGGCCTCAGCGTCTGCTACGACCTGCGCTTCCCCGAGCTCTACCGGTCGCTCGCGGCGTCCGGTGCCACGGCGCTCGCGGTGCCCGCCAACTTCACGGCACCGACGGGTGCTGCCCACTGGGAGGTGCTGCTGCGCGCCCGCGCCATCGAGGACCAGTGCTTCGTGCTGGCGGCGGGCCAGTGCGGCGAGCATGCCACCGGGGAGGGCGCGTGGGGCCACTCGATGATCGTCGATCCATGGGGCGTGGTGCTGGCCGAGGTGCCTGAGGGCGAGGGCTTCGCATGCGCCGATCTCGACCTCGCCGCGCAGCAGCGCCTGCGGGCGTCCCTGCCCGCGCTGTCGCACCGGCGACTTCCCTAGGCTCCCCGGCCGTGGAGCGACCCAAGCGGGGCGATGAGATCGACGTGACCGTGGACGACCTGGCCTTCGGTGGCCGGGGCGTGTCGCGTGCCGATGGCTTCGTGGTGTTCACGCCCGACACCGCGCCGGGCGACCTGGCGCGGGTACGCATGCGGAAGGTGCGCCGGCGCTTCGGTGAGGCCGATCTCGTCGAGGTGCTGTCGCCGGGTCCGGGACGCATCACCCCGCCGTGCGCATTCGTGCCCGAGTGCGGCGGGTGCCGCCTGCAGCAGGTGGACTACGACGTGGTGCTCGATGCCAAGCGCCGGCAGGTGGCTGAGCACCTCGTGCGCATCGGGGGGCTCGAGGGCGTGGACGTGCGCGAGGCCGACCCGGCCGTTGAGCACTTCGGGTACCGCAACAAGATGGAGTACTCGGCGGCGCCGGGGCCGGATGGCGAGCTGCGGCTGGGCTTCCACCGCCGTGGCCGCTGGGACGAGGTGGTGGACATCGATGCGTGCATGCTCGCCACGCCGGCCGGCAACGTGGCGCGCGAGGCCGTGCGTGCGTGGGCCGTGGACGAGGGCGTCGCCCCGTACGACCAGCGTGAGCACCGTGGTTTCCTGCGCCATGTGGTGGTGCGCGAGGGCGTGCTCACCGGCCAGCTGCTCGTGACCGTGGTGACCGCCCCCGGTCCGGACGAGGTGGTGGACCGCCTGGCCGACCGCCTGCCCGCTGCCGTGCCCGGGCTCGTCGGCATCGTGCATGCGGTGAACGACGGCATGTCGGAGGTGACCGCCGGGCTGCCCAGCCGCACCGTGTGGGGGCGCGACTGGTTCGAGGAGGCCGTGGAAGTGGAGCCGGGCCGCCCCGTGACCCTGCGACTCTCCGCCGGGTCGTTCTTCCAGACCAACTCGCGAATGACCGGCCACCTCTACCGCCGCGCGGCCGAGGCCGCGGGCCTCACGGGCGGCGAGGTGCTCTACGACCTGTTCGCGGGGGTCGGGAGCATCGGCGTGGCCCTGGGCGCGCTGAGCAAGCACGTGGTGGCCATCGAGCTCGTGCCCGAGGCCGTGGAGGACGCCCGGGGCAACGCGGAGCGCAATGGAATCGCCAACCACACCGCGATGGCCGGGGACGTGCGGGTGGTTCTGCGCGAGAACCGCGAGGCCCTGCCCCCACCCGACGTGGCCATCGTCGACCCGCCGCGCGCGGGGCTGTCGGGGGGCGCCTGCCGGAGGATTCTCGAGCTGTCGCCGAGGACCCTCGTGTACGTGTCATGCCAGCCCGCGACGTTCGCCGACAACGCGAAGAGATTCGTGGACGGCGGTTACCGGCTCGAGTGGGTGCAGCCTGTTGACATGTTCCCGCAGACCCCTCACATCGAGGCGGTCGCTCGCTTTACTCGCGCATAGGGCCCCGCACCGCCGTGGGGGCCCTATGCGCGAGTCACGTCAGTTGGTGGCCGACTGGTTGGCCGCGTCGGCGCCCGCCTGCAGCTCCTGCTCGAGGGTGCCGTCTTCGAGGTCGTCGTACACCTTGCTGCAGGCCTCGGGGTCCTGCGTCTCGAAGCCCACGCCGAACCACGTCTGGCGCTGCTCGGCGGTGCCGTGGTCGAAGGTCTCCGGGTCGGCCTGCGCGCCGGCGCCCGCCGACAGCTTGTCGTCGCCGATCTTCTCGAGGGTGACGAGCACCTCGTCGAGGTCGCCGGGCTCGAGGCGCTTCTCGTCGTCCACCGAGGACATCCAGAGGCCCATCAGGCAGTCGGCGTGCAGCTCGTTGGCCACCGACAGCAGGTTCGCGGCCTCGGGGTTGTCGGCCTGGGCCTGGCTGACGGCCTCGCCGAGCCCGCCGATCGCCTGCAGGTGGTGCCCGAACTCGTGCCCCAGCACGGCGGCCACGGCGGCGTCATTGTTGAGGTCGTCGTCCGCGCCCACGATCTCGTCGCGGAAGAAGGCCACGGGCAGCACCATTGTGGCGTCGGCTCCGCAATAGGCGGGCCCCGTGTTGGCGGCGTCGATGGCGCCGCATGCGGTGTCGGCGGCGTCCTCGGGCACCTTGACCACCGCTTCCTTCCACCCCTCGCCCCAGTTCTCGCCCCAGAACTCATTGAGCTCCACGCCGATGTCCTTCATGAACTGGGCCAGGTTGCCCTCGGCGCCGGACGCCGATGCCGTGGCCTCGGCGGCCGCGGTCTCGGCGGCAGCGTCAGGTGAGGAAGCTGAGTCGGATCCGCCGCACCCGGCGACGGCTATGACGAGGGCGGCAGCGGAGGCCGCGGCGAAAAGACGAAGGGAGGTTTTCATGCGCTAATTGTGCCCGACCCCCGGGCGCTGCGCCCAGTAATCGGCGGCTGCCGTGCCGGAACGGCTACCAGGGGGGCTCGGCGGCGTACCAGTCGCCGAGGGCGCGGAAGGCGGCCCAGAACCGGCGCTTGGCGTCCTGCTCGTCGAGCGAGTCGTCGATGTCGGGCGTCACGAGGGCCTCGATCGACGGCGTCCAGCGGGTGACCACGCCCTGCTCCACGGGCAGCGGCTCGGCCATGGGGAACTTGAGGGCATCCATGGCGCCGATGGAGCGGTCGCCCATCACCACGATGAGCCGCGGACGCACTATGCGGATCTCCTCGGCGAGCCATTCGAGCTCATCGCCCATGGGTGCCGACGGGTCGGCGTGCGGGCACTTGAGCACGAGGGTGCCGTAGAGGGCGGAGGGGTCCACCTGCAGGCGCTCAACGCTGCGACGCACGGCCTCGCCGGGGCGGCCGTAGAACGACACGCCCTCCTGGCGCTCCGAGAGCGATGACTGCCACTTGATGAGCATGATGTCCGCGGTGGGCGACCCGGAGGCCTTCACCGGGAAGGTGCCCGCTGCGGCGCAGCCCGTGCAGCCGTCCATTCGCTCCTCGAGGAGGTGCATCTCGCGGATCGCCCGGTCGAGGTAGGCATCCTCGATGCGCGGGACGGACCGTCCCTCATCGGGAGCAGGCTCTGGGGTGGCGGGTGACTCGGAACTCATCAGCGCATGACGTTTCGTCCTGCGCGCATGCGGTTCCTCCCCGGAGGTCGCAGCGAGCGTTGCAACCTAGGCGTCCTGCTGCGACGCGCGGCGCGAGGAACGCGCGCTCCGCCCGCGAAGACCGCGGCGCCTGCGCACGGGGCGGGCATCCCCGAGGGCGGCGAGGAACTCCTCGGGACCGGCGAAGGGGCGCATGAGCATTCCGGCCGTTCCCATCTCGGCGGGCACCGCGGCGGCGCTGCCGGCGGTCACCACCAGGCCCGCGCGCTGCAGCAGCAGCGCGGCATCGGTGGCCTGCGCGGCGGGCCGGGCCGGCGTGAGTCCCTCGTGGCAGTCGATGAGGTCGTGCACTGCCCGCAGCGACTCCGCGGGCGGGGCGATGGCTGAATCGGGATGGGGAATCACCGTGAGCCCTCCCTGGTCACGCACCCGCCGGAGGGCGTCGTCGAGCGCGAGGCCGTCGGGCACTGACTGCGTGAGGAACAGGCCCACGATCACGCCCTCGCGGGTGTCGATCTCCTGGCCCACGATCACCCGCACGCGGTCGGGTGCCGCGCGGTGTACCTCGAGGGCGGGCTCGATGCCGCCGGGCGCGGCCACGGCCACCACCCGGATGTCGCGCTCCACGGCGGTGGCGACGATCTCGCGCGGCCCGAGGCCGGGACCGGTGCGCACGCGCAGGTCGGCGAACACCGGCGGCTCGGTGGTGCCGCCGGCCTCGTCGGCCGGGCGCGCAACCACCCCGCGGTAGAGGCCCTCGAGTTCGGCGGCCACGTCATCCCATGTGCGCGCGCGGCTGCTCGCCTCCGCTGCAGCCCCGAACATCGCCACGCGTGCCGGATTGGCCAGGCACGAGGCCACGGCGTCGGCCCAGGCCTCGGCGTTGAAGGGCGGGAGCGTGATGCCGGCATCGGTTCCGAGCGCGTCGTCAGCGTGGGGACAGCGGGACGCCAGCACGCACATGCCCGTGGCCATGGCTTCGCGCAGCACGGGGCTGCTGGCCTCCTCGTCGGTGGGAAAGAGCGCGATGCGCCCGGTACGCAGGGCATCGGCGCGCGTGGCGGCCCCGGCGTCGGGCACCACGGTCACGCGGTCGCGCAGTGCCTTCGGCACCGCGGCCCGCGTGCGCTGGGGAGCATCGGGCGGCCCGATGATCGTGATGGGCCCGGTCAGGAGCGGGTCGGTGCCGATCAGCGCGCGCAGCACGAACCGGAGCCCGGTGCGGTCGCGGTCGCGGGCCACCACAACGATGCCCGGGTCCTCGGCGGGCGGCCCGAACATCGAGGCGTCGAGGCCTTCGGGCACAACCTCGTACGCGCCGGGCAGCACGCCTGCGAGCACGTGGCGCGCCGCGGGGGAGAGCGCAATGCGCAGGTCGGCCTGGGCCAGGGCCCGGTCCACGAGCGGGCGCACGAAGGCCACCCCGGCGAGGGGCGCGGTCCGGTGGAAGGTGACGGCGCGGACGCCGGTTGCGTGGCGCAGGGCGGCGAGCGCGGGCGACGGCGCCAGGGGCTCGTGCAGATGCGCCACGTCGAAGCCCCCGAGCCCGAGCGCGATCTCCAGGCCCGAGGCCGAATCGATCGGCCCGCCGAGGCGGCGCCCGGTGCCCTTCGTGCTCTTGCGGATGGCCCGCGAGGTGGCCACCAGCAACGGCGGTCCGCCGGGCTCGGCTGCCACGGCGTCGCCGTCCCCGGACTCGAGCGCCTCGATGCGCCTGCGTCCGGCGTCCGCCGCAGCACGCACCTTGCCCGGGGCGAGGATTGTCACCGCATGGCCGCGGCGGGCGAGCGCCTCTGCCTCGGCTGCCACGGCGTGCCCCACGTCGTCCCCGGGAGGGAACGCGTGGGGCGATACCAGGGCGATCCTGAGCGGTGAGTCGCTCACCGCGTCCCCATGCCTACTTCGGCAGCGCGGCGTCGCTCTCGCCGCTGATGAATTCCTCGGTGAGCTCGCGGGCGACGTCATCCGGGTGCTGGATAGGCGGGCTCTTCATGAAGTACGACGACGGGCCCTCGAGCGTGCCCGAGATGCCGCGGTCCATGGCCACCTTGCAGCAGCGGACGGCGTCGATGACCACGCCGGCCGAGTTGGGTGAGTCCCACACCTCGAGCTTGAGCTCGATGTTGAGCGGCACGTCGCCGAAGGCCTGGCCCTCGAGGCGGATGTGCGCCCACTTCCGGTCGGTGAGCCACGGCACGTAGTCGCTGGGCCCGATGTGGATGTCCTTCGGGTCCATCTCGTAGTCGAGCATCGACGTGACCGCGTTGGTCTTGCTGATCTTCTTGCTCTCGAGGCGCTCGCGCTCGAGCATGTTGAGGAAGTCGGTGTTGCCGCCGAAGTTGAGTTGCGTGGTGTGCTTCAGGCGGACGCCGCGCTCGCGCATGAGGCGCGTGAGCTGGCGGTGCACGATGGTGGCGCCCACCTGGCTCTTGATGTCGTCGCCCACGATGGGCGCGCCGGCCTCGCGGAAGCGCTCCTGCCAGTAGTGCTCGCGCCCGATGAAGACAGGCACGCAGTTCACGAAGCCGCAGCCGGCGGCGAGGATGTGCTCGACGTACCACTTCGTCGCCTGCTCGGATCCCACCGGCAGGTACGACACCACCACGTCGGTCTTGGTGCTCTTGAGCAGCCCGGTGATGTCGGCGGTCTCGCCGGGGGCCTTCTCGATGATCTCCGAGAGGTACTTGCCCAGGCCGTCGTGGGTCATGCCACGCGACACATGCACGCCCGTCTCGGGGACGTCCGAGAACTTGACCGTGTTGTTGGGCTCGGTGAAGATGGCATCGGCCAGGTCGAGGCCCACCTTGTTGGCGTCGATGTCGATGGCGGCCACGAAGTTGATGTCCTTCACGTGGTAGCCGCCCAGCACCGAGTGCATGAGGCCCGGGACGAAGTCGTCCTTGCCGGCGTCCTTGTAGTACTGCACGCCCTGCACGAACGATGAGGCGCAGTTGCCCACGCCGATGATGGCCACGTTGACCGACTTGCTCACGAGATCGGGTCTCCCCCGTTGCTTACCTGGCGTCCGGGGGCCCGTCGGCGTCCCGAAGCACGGAGTGTACGTAGAAAAGGCGCTGGGCGAAGGTGACGAGAGTCCCCACGGCGAGGATGGTCATGACGACCTCGATGGTGATGCCCCAGCCGCCCAGGAGCAGCGCGAACCCGATGAGGATCAGGCGCTCGGTTCGGCTGAAGAGCCCGCCCTTGTTGGAGTCGATGCCCAGGCCCTCGGCGCGGGCCCGGGTGTACGACACCAGGAAGCCGCCGGTCAGTGCGAGGATCGTCATCGCAACCGCATAGGTGCGGCCGTCGTAGGCCATGGCGATGCCGATGCCGCCCATCACGAGCCCTTCGCCGAGGCGGTCGAGGTTGGAGTCGAGGAACGCCCCGAAGCGCGATGACTTTCCGCTGAGGCGGGCCACCGAGCCGTCGAACATGTCGCTGAAGGCGCCGATGAATCCCACCGCGAACGCCCAGATCCAGAGCTGGAACCCGGCCAGGACCGCGGTGCCGACGCTGAGCACGAATCCGAAGATCGTGATGGCATTGGGGGTGACCCCGGCACGCACGAGGAACCTGACGACGGGAGCGACGAATCCGCGGACCCCGTCGGAGACGGCCTGCCGCGCGCGAGGGTTCCCGTCGGAGCGGGGATCGTCTGGGCGCGTTGAGATGGTGCCTCTTCCGTGGTCGGGTGGCGGCCACGCGAGGGCCGGCGAGAGGTCCGTAGGATAGCGGCACATGCGACTGTGCTCGTTCAGCCGGGATTCCCGCCGGCAGCCCGGACTGGTGGAGGGCGACCGCGTGCTGCCGCTGACCGCGCATGACGCGCTCGACATCATCCGCGGAGACGAACCGGTGGCGGCGGGCGACCCGATCCCGATGGCTGAGGTGGTGCTCGAGGCGCCGGTGATTCCGGGCAACGCCTTCGGCATCGGGTTGAACTACCGGGCGCACGCGGCCGAGACCGGCCAGCAGCCGCCGGAGGAGCCCGTGCTGTTCGCGAAGATGCGCGGAGCGGTGAACCGGCCGTCGGGGCCGGTGGTGCACCCGGACTGGACGCGCCGCCTCGACTACGAGGGCGAGCTCGGCGTGGTGATCGGCCCGCGGGCGCACCGCGTATCGCCTGATCGCGCCCTCGAGCACGTGTTCGGGTACATGGCCGTGGACGACGTGAGCGCACGCGACCGCCAGAAATCGGAGCCGCAGTGGATCCGCGCCAAGAGCGGGTGGGGATTCATGCCGATGGGGCCGTGGGTCACCTCGGCCGACGAGGTGGGCGACCCGCAGGACCTTCGCATCCGCACGTGGGTGAACGGCGAACTGCGCCAGGACACCTCGACCGAGGACATGATCTTCACGGTGGCCGAGCTGGTGTCGTTCGCATCGCACGTGTTCCCGCTGGAGCCAGGCGATGTCATCAGCACCGGCACGCCGCAGGGTGTGGGCGTGGGCATGGACCCCATGCGGTTCCTGCAGCCCGGTGACATCGTGCGCGTCGAGATCGACGGCCTCGGCGCGATCGAGCATGAGATCGTGCTGCCGTGAGCACTGAGCGCGACATGGCGGCCATGCGCCGGGTCATCGCGATGACCGGCCTGTCGTTCCCGCGCGGGCTGCTGGGTCCCGAGGCCATGGAGCTCGCCATCGCCATTGGTGCGGGTGCTCCCGAGCGTGCCGAGGTGGACGCGCTTATCCGCAAGGTGGCCACCGCGCAGTGGCCTGTGCTTCAGGGCCCCACCGCCGCGGCCCTCGCCCGCGCCGAGCGCCCGGACGACGCCGCGGACGACCGCTCGCTGGCGGTGGCCGAGCAGTTCGCGGCTGACGCCGATCCCGAGAACCCGCTTGCGCTTGCGCTCGCCGAGCGCGCGGGGCTCGACCTCGCGGCGGTGCGCGCGCGCGCGCTCGACCGGTTGGAGGCGCTGTCGGGCATCCAGGGCGCCGACCCCGGCAGGCCGGAAGCGCTGGTGGCACTGGCCACCACGGCCGGGCGCACCGTGGTGGACCTGCTCGACCTTGACCCCGAGGATTTCGGCCCCGAGATCGCCGACTATGCCGACGCGGGTACGTCGCCTGAGGCCGCCACATCGCGCCTGGCCCGCGCCACGGGAGATGACGAGCTCCGTGCCTGGGCCCGGGAGGCGCTCACCACGCTCGACGTGCCCGCCCCGCCGCTGGCCCTGGCATCGATCAAGCGCCTCGCCAAGGGCCCAGTGCCCGAGGATCCCGCCGCCGACCCGCTGTGGACCGCGATGGTGATCGTGCTGGCCGAGGACGCCATCGACATGGCAACCGCAGAGGGTGGCGCGGATGCGGGTGTGGACGACGGCGACCCCGGCCTCGCCGATCTGGGTGACCTACTGGAGGACGACCCCGCTTAGCTGCTAGCCGGTAAGTCCGCTCCGCCGTCGCTGCACCACCACGGTGATCTTGGGCGAGATCGCAGCCAGGTCGGCCGCGCCCGCGCGATGCACGGCGCCCCTCACGAGCATCGTGCGCGTGCGCGTGCTCGAGAGGCGCAGGAACACCTTCACCTGATGCGACGTGCCGGCGGCGAGGCCGCCGAGCGGCAGCAGTAACCTGCCGTCCTCGAGCCGGCCCCCGCGCGGCATCTCGGCGATGGCCATGCCGGCGCGGAGCCGGATCGATACGACGACCGGTCCAGCCGACCCGCCCGTGTTCGTGATCCGGATCGTGGCCGGGAGCACGCGGCCCGAACGCACACGCCGCCTGGTCACGGCGATCGATGCGGTGAGCTTGGGCGCCTCGCTCGCAGCCTGCGATGACCCGGAGGTGCCAGGTGCGGCGCTACCGCCCGATCCCGACGGAGTGTCTACGGGAACGGCAGGCGGAACCCAGCCACGCGGGCGGATCTCCACGAGCGCGGTCGTGGTGGCGACGTTGCCCGAGACGTCGATCACGGTGTGCTCGTAGAAGTACCGACCCGGGTCCACGGCCACGGGGTCCTCGGCGCCGATGAGCGTCACCGGCTGCGCACTGCCGTAGTCGCCGAACTCGGACCGCGTCGAAACGCGACCCGGACGCGTCTGCACGCTCGCCACCGAGCCGAGCCACGGTGCGATGCGGCGCGTGAGCGTCTCTGATCCTGCGCGCAGGCCTGACCGCTGGTCGGCGAAGGCATTCACGTCGAACTCGGGTGAGTTGCCGGCCTCGATGTCGATGTCGGTGCCGCCGTTGGCGGTCACGGCACCGCCGGACGGGGGGGTGAGGTCGAGCTTGACGGTGTCCGGCGTGGTGGCCACGGTGTTGCCGGCGTTGTCACCGGCCTCGCGGGAGTAGCGGTAGCAGGCCTCGGAGAGCGTGTCGGTGTCTTCGCCGCCCGAGATCGTCACGTTGGAGTCATCGACCGTCCATGTGCCTGAGCAGGTGTCGGTGCCCGACACGTACGGCGCGCGCTCGCGCACGATGCGGGTGACCGAGGCTGAGCCGTCGATGCCCGAGTTGGCGTCGCTGAAGGCCGCGCCCGAGAGCCCCGGCTTCGGCGTGTTGGCCCAGGGGCCGCTCGTCTTGGCTGCGCTGAGCGCGCCGCCCACGGGAGCAGTGCGGTCGATGAACACCGTGGCGTCGTTGGTGGCGGCGTTGCCGACGTTGTCGGACGCCGTGGAGCGGTAGCGGTAGCAGCCCTCGGCAAGGGTGCCGGCGTCCGCATCGCGGCCTGCGCCGTCGATGGTCACCGCCGTGGCGCCGGCGTAGGTCACCCCGGTGCAGTTACCGCTTCCGTTGAACGCCGCGAACCCGCGGGTGAACGCGTCGGTGGCGTTGTCGACCCCGGAGTTGGCATCAGCGAAGGCCGAGCGGCTGAGCGTGGGCTTGGCGTCCTTGGTCCAGGTGGCGTTCCCGCCGTTGGCCGTGACCGCGCCACCGGTGGGGTCGGTCTGGTCGATCTTCACCGTCGTGGTGGTGGACGTCGCGTTGCCCGCGTTGTCCGTTGCCGCCCGGGTGTAGCGGTAGCAGTTCTGGGTGAGCGCATCGGCATCGGCACCGGCGGTGATGGTGACCGCCGCCTCGCTGCCGAAGGTGCCGCAGGTCGATCCGCTCAGCGTGGCGCTCGCGCGCGTGAGGCTCGAGATGGCGACGCCCGAGTTGGCATCGGCGTAGCTGCTGCCTGAGAGCGCGGGCTTGGCGACCTTGGTCCACTCCGACCCGCCCGCGGCGCTCACGGTGCCGCCGGAGGGGTTGGTGCGGTCGATCTTCACGGTGACCGGTCCGGCGCTGGCGGCGTTTCCGGCGCGGTCCGTGGCCAGGCGCGTGTACCGGTAGCACGACTGCACGAGGGTGTCGTTCTCGGCCCCGCCTGCGTCGTTCACCGCCGCCTGGTCCACGGCCCAGTCGTTCTCGCAGGTCGCGCCGTTCAGCGTGGCCCGCTCGCGCGTGATCGACGCACCGCCCGCCGCGATGCCCGAGTTGACATCGGCGAACGCGGTGCCGCCGAGTGACGGGGTCTGGCTATTGGTCCAGGCGTTACCGCTGTTGACGGTCATGGTGCCGTCGGCGGGGGTGTCCACGTCCACCTTCACGGTGCTCTGTCTCGTGGTCTGGTTCCCTGCGTTATCGCCCACCCGGTGCGTATAGCGGTAGCAGCCGCTCGTGAGGCCCGAGTCAGCGGTGGCCGTGAGCGAGATGTCGGTCTCCGCGGCGGCGTTGTAGGCAGCGAAGGCCCCGCACGTGTTGCTGGTGAAGGTCGTCGATGCGCGCGTCAGCTTCTCGTCAGATGCCTTCAGGCCTGACGCGGCATCCGACTTGGTGCCCTTTGTGATCCCAGGCGCGGCACTCTGCGTCAACTGATCGTCTCCGCCCCCAACGGCCAGGTCTCCGACCGACGGCGCCGTGAGGTCGACCTTGACGACGTTGGACTCGGCCGTGGCGTTCCGCGAGTTCCCGTTGCCGCGGAGTTCGTACTTGAAGCACTTGTCGCCGAGAGCGGATGTGTCATCGGACGTCGTGCCGAGATCGATCTGCGTGCCGGAATCGAAGGTGCCGCAGGCCCCCGCGCTCCACGACGCCACCAGGCGGTAGAGGGCGTTGGTCGCGCTCCCGCCCCCGGACACGCTGAAGTTCGTCTTGGCAACCCCCACCGATCTCGAGGCACCCCAGGCATTCCCATTGTTCGCCGTGACCGAGCCATCGACCAGGTCTCCGCTCGCGACCACGTCCATGCTGCCGACAGCGCTGTCGGCAGCGGGGCCGGAGTTGCCCGCGGCATCGGTCACCGTGTTCGCGCTGACCTTCAGTGTGAGCGTGCCCTGTGATGGGGTCGACGACGACGCGAGGTTCACGGTGTAGCTGGCCCCGGACCCGCTGATGCTGCTCACCGTCCAGGCGGGCGATGCCGACGTTCCCGCGACCACCAGATCGCCGGATGCGAATCCGCTCACGGACTCGTTGAACGTCACCGTGAAGGCTGCCGCATTCGTGGATGTGCTCGCGGCATTGGGTGTCACGGTGGCGCTGGGGGCGGTGGTGTCGATGGTGAACGTCCGCGTCCCCGACTCACCCGTGTTGCCGGCGCCGTCGGTCTGGAGTGCCTTCGCGGTGTAGTCGCCATCGGCCAGGGACGCGGCGTCCACCGACCACGTGGCGGACGAGCAGGAGGCCGAGGCGGTCTGCACGGGCGTCCCGGTGGCGCTGGCCCCGGAGTAGATCGGGACGCTGACGGTCCCGTCGCCGGTCGTGCAGGCGCCGGAGAGCGTCGGGGTGCTGTCAGTGAGGAGCGCGGCCGCTGCAGGCGTGGTGAGGGTCACGCTGGGCGCCGTGAGATCCACGGTCCACGATGTGGACTCCGGGCTTGCGCTGGTGGTGAGGTTCACCGTGCCGTCGTCATTCAGCGTATTGCCGTACACGTAGAAGGTTTTGGAGCCAGCGGTGACCCCCGTGTACGTCACCGGTGAAACGCACTCGCTGTACGAGGCCTCAGCGGGGCCCTTGCACATGTACTGGTCCGGTGGGTACTTCCCGGCAGCGGGGCCGAACGAGAACGTCGCCGTCGTCGAGTTCGACGTGGCTCCCGACGCTGGGCTTGCGCTGGTGATCGCGAGGCCGAGCGTGTTGGTCATCGACGTCGTTCCCGATGTCGCGTCGGAGGTGGGCCCGGTGAGGGAGGCATCCGCAGCGTCCATGACGGCATTCGCGGCCAGCTCCACGGCAACGGTTCCGCTGGTGCCCGGGGTGGCTGAGGTCAAT